>Ga0307505_10000439_pt1 | contig 46708 bp, 33 predicted proteins | sample 23_S_MG_FD_202183 | JGI IMG/M metagenome (GOLD analysis project Ga0307505, IMG submission 202183) | Soil microbial communities from Populus trichocarpa stands in riparian zone in the Pacific Northwest, United States - 23_S | ecosystem: Environmental > Terrestrial > Soil > Riparian zone > Trees...
TCGCGAGAGCCCGGCGGGCTAAAGCCCACCGCTCCACAGCAACCGTTTGCTCTTGACGTGCCGAAGCCGTATGAGGCTCTTGGGACTGTCGTGGTGAAGGCCGCGTGCAGCGTCCAAGCCGAGACGGCAGAGGGGACGTGCCTCGCGAGAGCCCGGCGGGCTAAAGCCCACCGCTCCACAGCAACCGTTTGCTCTTGAGCAACCGTTCGCTCTTAACCCGCACACGGGCGCAGTTACTTCGCGGAAGTCACCTTCAAGCCGACGATGGAAACGAGCAGGAGCACGAGGAAGAGTACGCGCGGGATCGTGACGGGCTCGCGGAGGAGGAAGATGCCGAGGAGGGCGGCTCCCATGGCTCCGATTCCGACCCAGACGGCGTAGGCGGTGCCGATGGGGAGAGTGCGGGCGGCGGAGGCGAGGAGGACCATGCTCGCGGCGAGGGTGACGATCACGAAGACCGTGGGCCACAGTTTGCGGAAACCGTCGGTGTATTTGAGGCCGACGGCCCAGCACACTTCAAGCAGACCGGCGAGGACGAGTTGGATCCAGGCGGATGACACTCAGTCCCCCACGAACAACTCTTCGTCGACCTGGGCGTTCGACTTGGCGTGGATGCCCAGGCGCTTCATCATTTCGTTGAGCGTGGACGGCTTGACCTGCAACAGCTCCGCGGCGCGTTTCTGCACGCCGTTCGCGAGCTCGAGGGACTGCAGGATCATCATGCGCTCGTAGTTCGAGACGGCATCCTTGAGCGAGATCCCGTCCGCGGGGACGACGGTCGCGGGCTGGTCGGTGCGCGTCGGGTAGCGCAGGTAATCGGGGAGCAACTCGGGCGTGACGCGATCGGCGGTGCAGAGCACGACGGCGCGCTCGATGGTGTTCTCGAGCTCGCGGACGTTGCCGGGCCAGTTGTGATCCATGAGCGTGCGCATGGCGTCGGCGGTGACGTCGCGGACGCGGCGCTTGTTCTCCTCCGAGTACTTCTGGAGGAAGTGCTGCACGAGGAGGGGGATGTCCTCGCGTCGCCGGCGCAGCGGCGGGAGCTGGATGGTGATGACGTTCAGCCGGTAGTAGAGGTCTTCGCGGAAGCGCTGCTCCGCCATCAGCTTGTGCAGGTCGGCGTTGGTGGCGGCGATGATGCGCACGTCGACCTTGACCGTCTCGACCGAGCCGAGGCGCATGAACTCTTTTTCCTGGATGACGCGCAGGAGCTTGGCTTGGGTCTCCAGGTTGATGTTGCCGATCTCGTCGAGAAAGATCGAGCCGTCGTCGGCGACCTCGAAGAGGCCGCGTTTGGTGGCGATGGCGCCGGTGAACGCGCCTTTGAGGTGTCCGAACAGCGACGACTCGAGCAGTTCCGGGGGCAGCGAGCCGGAGTTGACGGTGACGAAGGCGTTGCGCGCGCGGGGGCTGGCGTGGTGGATGGCCTTGGCCACGAGCTCCTTGCCGGTGCCGGACTCGCCCTGGATGAGGATGTTCGAGCGCGAGGGCGCGGCCTGGCGGATGAGGTCGAAGACCTTCCGCATGATCTCGCTCTTGCCGATGATGTTGGCGTAGGAGAACTTCTCGGAGAGCTCGGACTTGAGGCGCTCGTTCTCGCGGGAGAGGCGGCGCTGCTCGAGGGCCTTGTTCACCGTGAGGACGACTTCCTCGTTCTTGAACGGCTTGGGGATGTAGTGGAAGGCGCCCTGCTTCATGGCGTCGATGGCGCCGTCGATCGAGGAGAAGGCGGTGATGATGATCACCGGGAGGTGCGGATTGGAGATGCGCATCGAGCGCAACGTGTCGATGCCGCTGATGCCGGGCAGCATGACGTCGAGGATGACCAGGTCGACTTCCTCGGTGTCCAGAACGCTGAGCGCTTCCTCTCCGCTGGCCGCGGTGACGATGTCGAAGCCCTCACGCCGCAATACGGCGTCGAGCACATCCCGCAGAACTTCTTCGTCGTCGACGATGAGGATTCGCATGTTGGTTGGCGGTTGGCGGTTGGCGGTTGGCGGGAGTGAGCCCGGCACACCCTCGTGGCTGATGGCGTCTCCCGCCAATCGCCAACTACCAACCGCCAACCGGGGTCACTGCATGGTGCTGGCGAAACGATCGACCTTGGGCAACGTAATCGAAAACTCGGCTCCCTGGCCGGGTGTGCTGGTCACGGTGATCTCGCCGTCGGCAGCATGAATGATCCGGCGGCTGATGGCCAGTCCCAGTCCGGTGCCGCCCTGGCCGCGCTTGGTGGTGACCAGCGGCTCGAAGATGCGGCCGAGCATGTCCGCGGGCACGCCGTTGCCGTCGTCCCGCACGCGGATGGTCACGCTCTGGTCATCCTCGGTCACGGTCAACCAGATGTTTCCCCCATCTCCCACGGCGTCACGCGCATTGAGCAGCACGTTCGTCAGAACCTGCTGCAGATCATGGAAGTTCCCGCGCACGCGGGCAGGGAGGAGGTCGGTGTGCACGACGATGTTCTTCGCCGTGAACAGATCCTCGTGCAGCACGACGGTGGCCAGCGCGAGATCGTCGACGTTCACGAGCTCTCGCGACCGAGGGCGGTTGGCGATGAGGTCCAGCAGGTTGTTGACCAGGTTCGAAGCACGGAAGGTCTGCTGCTCCATCTTCTTGAGGACCCGGTATTTCGGATCGTCCTCGTCGGTGTCGGCCAGCAGCAACTGCGCATAGGACGAGATCCCGGTGAGCGGCGTGTTGACTTCGTGAGCGACACCCGCGGCCAGGAGCCCGAGGGACGCGAGGCGCTCCTTGTCCTGCAACTCGCGCTCGAGGCGCACACGGTCGGTCACGTCGCCGATGACCAGCACGCGCGCACCGTCGGCGACATCGCCCGAGGAGAGCGGGCTGGCCGTGACCGTCACTTCCTTCTCCACTCCCTCACCGTTGATGAAGTGCGTGGTCAGCGTGCGAGAGCTGGCGGAGCGAAGCTCGTCGTAGGGTGGGAAGAGCTCGTGGATCGACTCGCGGGTCTGATCCGTGCCGACCAGATCCCAGAAGGCCTTGTTCGCCGTGAGCACCGTGCCGTCCGTGCCCACGACCGCGATCGCGGAGAGTGACGACTCGATGATGTTCTCGTTGTACTCCTTGAGCGCGCGGATCTCTTCGAGCTGGCGGCGCAGCTTGCCGTACAGGCGGGAGTTCTCGATGGCCAGGGCCACGGGCGCGGTGAGGGAGCCGATGAGATGGAGGTCATCGCGAGACAGAGGCTCGTCGCCACGGCGGGTGCCGAGAAGGAGCAATCCCTGCAGCTCGCCGCGATTGCGCAGCGGAAACACGTAGCGATAGCCGGCTTCCAGCAGCTTCCACGGAATCTCGTTCGCGTCCGGCAGGCGCGGCGCGGTGAGCACGACCGGACCCTCTTTCGGAATGGCCCCGAGATCCTCGGCGCCGATCCTCCGTGGCACCGAGCCTTCGGGATCGTAGATCAGCAGCGTGGAGCCTTCGCGCATGTAGAGGTTCATGCGCTCGATGTGCAGCGTGGCTCGCAGCCGCTCGCGGATCATGGCGATCAGCTCGTGCGCGTCGTTGAACGTGGCCAGCTCCTGCGCGAAGTCCGTCATCGTCCGGCGGTGACGGTAGCTCTCGCGATACAGGATCATCTCGATGACCGACTCGATCTTGCCCTTCACGGGAATCAGGACGCCGGCGATGAGCAGTCCGGACGTGAAGGCGACCAGGTTGCGCTCCAAGTGGGAACGCTCGTCCATCGCGCCGGAGAGCAGCACGTTCACGGTCGAGAAGGCGATCATGCCGAAGACGAACGTGACCGAGTAGGCCAGGATCTCCTTGATCACCACCTCGACGTCCCAAAGCTTGTACTTGAGGATCGAGACGGCGAACGCGAGCGGGATGAGCGCCAGCGGCAGGATGGCGATGGTGGTGTACACCGGCCGCACTTCCCCGGAGATCAGATAGGGAATGATGTAGATGGCCAGGAAGGGGAGGAAGCCCAACGAGAGGCCGAGGGAGATCCACTTGATCTGCTTCTTGCCCACCGCGGCGGCGCGACGATAGGTGAACGCGAGCGCGACCACGGCCAGCGTGAAGTAGATGGCGAAGTCGAGCAACTGCCAGCGGCGGATGAGCTCCAGCGAGCGCCACGGCGGCAGGATGTCCACGCGGTTGCTGAAGATCATCAGGTCGATGTTCCACAGCGCGAGCAGCGTGGGCGGCACGTACATCAGCGCGATCCAGCGCTTGTCGCGGATCACGGGACGAGGGAAGAGCAGGAAGAAGTGCAGCGCCAGCGGCGGCAGGAAGACGTACGCGAAGTCTTCCGCCAGTTGCAGGACTTTGTAGCTCCAGTCGATGTCGCCGGCCGGTGTGTAGACGTAGACGATGAAGGAGAGCAGCGTGACGAAGTAGAAGAGGCGGCTCTCGCCGGTCTCGCCTCGGAAGAGGGTGAAGAGGCCGATGGCCAGGTAGAGGAAGCCGATGAAGCTGAGGATCAGATAGGGATAGTCGATCTTCAGTTTCGGCGGGCTGTACTGGACAGTCTCGACGTCGCCGCCTCGATGGACGAGCATGGGTACGGTCTCGCCGATGCGGCGCAAGGTCTTTTGCAGTCCCTCGACTTCCGTGGTCGGGGTTCCGCCAATCATCCAGATCGCGTCGCCGGGCCTGAGTCCGGCGCGCTCGGCGCCACTGCCCGGGTCGACGGTCTTGACCACGATCACGCCGCTCTCGCGTTGAAACGTGAAGTCGATGCGCTCGAACGATGAGCGTTTGCGCTGAAACGACACGAACGCACCAAGGATCACACCGACCGTGAGGACGGCGAGGAGCACGTTCGTGAAGGCGGACCGGCGCATTGGCGGAGGGCGTGGATTCAATGGCAATGCCGCGCGAATCCTGAGGCTAATTCGTTGATTCGACTCGTTGAATCCTCCAACGGAATCCCGAACACCACCCTTGCAGGTCCAAGCGCTTGGATTTTAGACGCCGGAAAATTGGAAGTTGTCGCTTTGAAACTGTGGAGCGGTGGGCTTTAGCCCTCCGGGCGCTCGCGATGAGTGCGCCGAAGCCGTGCGAGGCTCTTGGGACTCTCGTGCCGAAAGCCGCGTGTAGCGTCCAAGCCGAGACGGCACAGAGGAAGTGCCTCGCGAGAGCCCCGTGGGCTAAAGCCCACCGCTCCACAGCAACCGTGCGCTCAGGCCCTCGCGCATCAACTCACGGGAAAGCGGCAGACGTCGCGGAGGAGACAGACGTCGCAGTTCTCTTTGCGCTGTTTGCGGCTGCAGAGGTCGAGGATGCCGAGGCGGCAGAGGGCGAAGTCGTAGCGGACGGGGTCGGTGGGGTCGAAGAGGGCCAGACGGTCGGTGAGGGCGCGGGCGGTTTTCCAGTCGCCGGACTTGCGCTCGCTGAGACCGAGGAACGTGGCGATGCGGTGGACGTGAGTGTCGAGGGGCATGAGCAGCTTCGCGGGATGGACGAATGGCCACAGTCCGAGATCCGGTGCGGTAGTGCGCACCATCCATCGAAGATAGAGGTTCATGCGCTTGCACGCGGAGCCGTCCTCGGGTGAGGTGAGGAGGTAGCGCACGGTGGCCGGTTGGGGCTTGCCGGTGGTTCGCAGAACCGCGGCCACGAAGCGCGAGAGCGACGGACCGATGTCCGCGTCCGTCGCGTCGTAGCCTTGTTCGAAGAGTGCGCCGAGGGAGCCGTGCTCCGCGATCACGGTCGCGAGGCACTGCAGGAAGGCCACGAGGTCAGGTGTCTTGTGAAAGCGATGCGAGAAGCCCGCGAACCGGCGATGCGCTTCGCGCGCGTCGAACGATTGCAGGTAGCGATACGGGGACGGCTTCATTCGCGCCAGCACCGTGCCGATGTTCGCGACGATGATGTCCGCGCGTCCGTAGGCGAAGGCGGCGGCGATGAGTCCGGCGGTTTCCTGATCGAGGGGATCGTCGTAGCGCAAGACGAGCTGCAGGGGATCGGGCTCGATGGTGGAGACGTCGAAGGTCGCCACCAGTTCGTCGAGACGTTCCTTCAACAACTCCGGACGAACCGGCTTCCGTCGTTTCACTCGGACCAGCGCACCTTCTCCACGCTTCGATCGGAGACGAAGACCACCGCGTAGGGCGAGGTCAGCGCCTGCGTGACCATGGAGCCGGCCGGGGGACCTTTCACCGTGGCGACGATCACGGCCGTTCCGTCGCTCTCGACGGTCACGCCTTGCGGCTCGACGCTCCAGCCCCCGCTGGACTTCATCCCCGCCAAGAGCAACACGACCACTCCCTTCGAGAAATCAGGGCTGGGCACGGCTCCTTCCGAGTCGCCGATCTGTTCTTTCCATAGGCGGGCGAGCTCATCCGCGGACGTGGCCAGATGGGCACCGCGGGACTCGGTGGTGGCGTAGCTGCCCTGGGCCAAAGTACTGATTTCCACCTTGCCTCCGCCGCCGGTGGACGCCGAACATTGAACGGTCAGCGCCAGGATTCCTGCAACCATCGCTGCTTTCATGCTGTCCGGCAACAGGGCTTTTGCGGGAACTGTTCCGTCCTTGCGGCGTCATAATCCCCAGCATGCGCTACAAACACACACTCGTCGCGCTCCTCCTCGCAGTGACAGCCCTCCCCGCCGCGGCCGCGATCAGCGGCATCGTGATGACTTCCGAGGGCGCGCCCGTCGGCGGTGCACGTGTCACGCTGCACGCGCATGAGGCGCCGGAAGCGAGGCGCCTGCGACTCCTTTCCGCGACACCGGAGCGGGTTCCGCTGCTGGCCGCGGAGACGGACGCGAAAGGCAACTTCTCGCTGCAGTCTCCGAAGGAACTGGTGGTGGACCTGCGCATCGACGCGCGTGGCTACGACCCCGAGGTGCGACGCGTCGAGCGGGATGAGGAGGTGGGCGCGATTGCGCTCACCAAGCGTGCCGTGAGCACAGGGCTAATCACGGCGGCAGGCAAGCCTGTGGCTGGTGCCACGGTGGTCGTCAACTACGGCGGTGTGGACTACACGGTGCGCACGGATGACAAGGGCCGCTATGAAGCGCCGGAGCCGAAGCGCGCGAGTGCCATCACCGTCATTCATCCCGATTACGCGATCGACGAAGAGCGGTTCCAGTCTCCCAACACTCCCGCCAGTGAGCTCAATCGCGCGCTGGTTGCAGGCACGGCTCTCAGCGGACGAGCGGTCTCCGCGGATGGAACGACGGCCGTGGCCAAGGCCACGATCTCGATCGACGGCTGGCCGCTGGCCACGAGCGGAGACGATGGCGCGTTCACCATCAAGCACGCGCCGGCGAGATGGGGCTCGATCACCGCGCGCACGGACACACTCCTCGGCCAGCGCGCGTTCCCTCCCGACAAGACGCTCACGGTTCGCATGGCCAGGGCCGCCACGATCTCGGGGCGCGTGCTCGACTCCAAGACGAAAGTGCCCGTGGCCGGCGCCACGGTGAACATGTTCATCCCGCGACGCGCGGCCATGGGCGAGATCAATCCATCCACGTTCACCGATGCAAAGGGAACGTTCACTCTGCTCGTGGCCGCAGGCTCGTACATGATCATGGCCGCTCATCCGTCGTTCGACTCGCAGATGGCCGACGTGACCGCGAGCCTCGGTCAGCAGACGGCGAAGGACTTTTCGCTGTCTCGTTTCGGCCGCGTCAGCGGTGTCGTCGTCGATGAAGAGAAGCGTCCGGTGGCGGTAGCCTCCATCGGCGAGGACGAGCTACCGATGCGCGGCATGTCTCCTATCCGCATGATGCGCGGCGGCAGCAACCGCACCGTCAGCGGTCCGGATGGCCGCTTCAGCCTTCGCGTGGCGGGCGACCAGGACATCCGTCTGCGCGCGGTGAAGAAAGGTCTTCCGCCGGCCAAGGGCGAATCGTTGCGCGTCGCACCTGGCGATCGCAAGAGCGGCATCGTGCTCGTCATCCCCACCGGCATCGCCGTGACCGGAAAGGTCAAGGACGCGAACGGCGATCCTCTCCCGGGAGTGGCGGTGAGTGCCACCGAGACCAACGACGGTGGCATGGGCGGCATGATGAGCCGCATCGTCTTGGGCGGCTTCTTCGGCGAAGAGGAGGATCTCGTACGCACTTCGGCGGACGGCTCGTTCACGCTGCACGTCAAGGAAGGCACGTACGACTTCGCGTTCAAGCGCGAAGGCTACGCGCCAAAGTCCGTGCGTGCCCAGAACGTGACTGTGTCCGGTGGCGTGACCATCGAGACCACGCTCGAGCCCGCGGTGGAGATCGCCGGACGCGTGACGCGCGGTGGCGCGGGAGTGGCCGGGGTGTCGATCGTCACGATGGGCACGGAGTCGAACGCCATGACCGGCCCCGATGGATCGTTCACGCTGGGCAACCTCTCGCCGGGCACGGTGCGGCTGCTCCTGCGCAAAGAGGACGAGCTGGTGCAGGAACAGAAGACGTTCACCGCTCCCGCGCGGGACGTGAACGTCGAGCTTCCGATCGGAGGCACGGTCCGCGGCCGCGTCGTGGAGAAGGGGACGAGCAAGCCGGTGACGGCGTTCACCGCGGGCGTATCGACTTCGATGAGCGGCGGTGGCATGGTGCGGATGTCTCCGCCCCTCAACCGCAGCTTCACCAGCGACGACGGTTCGTTCACGCTCGAGCATGTGCCGCCCGGAGCTCTGAACCTGATCGCTTCCGCGCCGGGATTCGCCGCGGCGCGGACCAATATCGAGGTGCAGGAAGGCAAAGTGGTCAGCGACGTCGTGCTCGAGCTCGAGGCGGGCGTGAAGCTGGTCGGGAAGATCACCGACAGCAGCGGCTCCCCGGTGACCGACGCGGCAGTCATGATCCGTCCTTCGCCGACGGGCTCGTTCGCGATGACGGGCTCGATCCGGCGCACGACCACGGACGCGAATGGCGAGTACGTGCTCGACTCGCTCGACGCGGGCGAAGAGACGATCTCGGTCTCGCACGCGAAGCACAGCAGCGTGAACAAGACCGTGCAGCTCAAGGGACGCGAGACGCGGCTGGACATCCAGCTCGCCGGAGGAGTGCGCGTCACGGGAGTGGTGGTCACCGACAGCGGGATGCCGGTGGCCGACGCGGAAGTCCGCGCGATCTCGTCGGGGATGATGGGCAACAGCGCGCGCACGAATGCCTCGGGTGCGTTCGAGCTGGAGTCGCTGACGCCGGCCCGCTACCGCTTCTCGGCTTCGAAGAGCGGCTACGCCGATGCGACGCTCGACGATGTGGACGTCAGCGCGGGCGCGCCCCTGCGTCTCATCATGAGCTCGGGGGGAACGATCTACGGCCGCGTCACGGGTTTGGAGGAGAAGGACTACGCATTCACCACCGTGCAGGCCAACAGTGGCCGCAACAACGCCTCGGCCGCGGTGGATCCGTCCGGGAACTATCGCATCGAAGGCGCACCGACGGGCACGGTTCAGGTGATGGCCATGGTGCGAACGCCGTCGTTCGACTATCGCACCTCTCCATCGCAGTCGGTGGAGATCACGGCCGGAAGCTCGCAGCAGGTGATGATCGAGTTCCGCGGCGACACGGTGCTGCAGGGCCACGTCACCCGCAACGGCTCACCGCTGCCGGGAGCCTCTGTGTACTTTCAATCGACGGGCGGAGGGCGAACCGGCGCCGGCGTGACCGCGGACGATCAGGGGATGTATCGCGTGAGCGGGCTGGAGGCGGGCGAATACCGCGTGTCGGTCAACGACATGCAGCGCGGCGGCGCCTACTCGACGACGTACACGCTGCGGGGCTCGGCCACGTTCGACATCGACTACAAGTCCGGCATGGTGCGCGGCCGCGTCATCGACGCCTCCTCGAATGAGCCCGTGGCCGACGCCAGTGTGACCTTGCGTGCGACGTCAGGAGACGCTCGCACCAATCGCAGCGCGATGACGGATCCCAGCGGCTCTTTCGTGCTGGAGCACGTTCCCGCGGGCTCGTACGCGATCACCGCCGGCGGCAACGGCTACGGCAATCAGATGCTCGACCTCACCTTGGGTGAGGCGGGTCGGGACGGTTTGGAGCTGAAGCTGTCGCGCAATGACGGCGTGACTCTGCGCGTCGTCGACGCGCGCGACGGCCGCCCGCTCAGCGCAATGGTCACGGTCTTCGATCCGCAGGGACGCATCGTTCACGACAACCGGATGATGTTCGGCGGTCCGGACCCCAGCGAGATTCGTTTGCCCGTGGCGCCGGGCTCTTACACCGCAACGGTCACCACGACGATGTACGCCCCGCGCTCGATCTCATTCACGTCGCCTTCGACACAGACCGTGGCCATGACCCCCGGCGGAACGATCCTCGTGCAATCGAAGCACTCCACGCGCCGCCGCATCCGGCTCCTCGACGCGAGCGGCATGCTCTACCCCCGCCTCGGGCAGCCCATCACCACGCGAGACCTGATGCCCGGAACTCTCCCCCTGGAGCGCGTCGCACCCGGCACATACACGCTGCAACTCCTCGAAACCGACTCCGACGCCATCCTTGCCACGACGCAAGTCGTGGTGAGGGAAGGAGAGACGGTGCCCGTGTCGATCTAGCCGGCACGGCCGGCCGCGCTGGTTGGCATAGCCTTTAGGCTGCATCGCCCCCCTCATCCGGCCGATGGCCACCTTCTCCCCCCAAGAAGCCGGGGGGAGAAGGCTCTCGATTTTCGTTCTCGCGATGAACACACACCGAGAGCCTTCTCCCCTCCGCAGAGGGGAGAAGGTGCCGAAGGCGGATGAGGGGTCGCCCTCGTGGCAGGCACGCAGTAGGTGTTTCTTGCTCTCAAGTGCGTCGCGCGCGGCGTACGCCCGCTCGGGATGACAGGCAAAGTCGCCGCACGCCTCGATCCGTGCCGGGGCTAGCCCGCATTTCTCACAGCCCTTCTGCTACGACAGCCGATAGCGGCCTGCCTGCTTCGCCGAACGACGATTTCGCTCCTCAACATAGTGTCAACTATGCCTTCGTCGCGAAATCGCCGTTCGACTCGCATCCAGGCCACTCTCGGCTGTCTCGCGACGAAGGGCTGTGAGAAATGCGGGCTAGTCCTCGTGATCGTGATCGTCGGGGAGGGCGATCGGCTCGGGGATGTCGGCCACCGACTCGAGGGGGAGGCGGTCGAGGCGGGGTGGGGCTCCGCTGCTGGTGAAGATGTTCTTGCGGTACTTCTCGAGTCGCTTGAAGAGATGGTGCAGGTCGTAGGTCAGGCGCAGCATGGTCCGGCGCAGCTTGTACTTCACGCGGCGGAACGCATCGAGGTCGTCGCTGCGGAGAGTGGGCAGGAACGACTGGATCTCGGAGAGCCGCTTGCGCACCTTATCGAGGTCCTTGTCCTGGATGTTCAGGAAGACCTCCGTGCCATCGACCAGGAGCGGCTCCACGCCGCTCATCTGATCGTCGTACCAGTGCCAGAGCTGCACGAGATCGATGCGCCGGCCCTTGGAGAGAAACCGCGTCTCCAGCAAGTCCTGCCGGAAATAGCCCAGGAGCCTGCGGTCGTCGGTCTTATTGAAGTCGTCGTCGGTGAGGTTGCGGACGTTCCAGACGCCGAACCGGATGATGTCATTGCGCGTACCCCGCAGTTGCCGGGTCACTTCCTCGAGGATCTTGAGGGGGAGTTGCGCCAGCGTCTGCGGCTCCGGCAGGCTCTGCTGGGGCGAGGTTTGATCCATGGCCGGCGCAGGATACACGATCAATCCCGTTTCTTCGTGGCCCCCACGTACGTAGCGTCCAGGGATCGGCGGTCGATCAGAGACGCGTAGCCGCGGCCTGTCCCTTCCAGGAAGGTCACCACCGCTCGCCCGTGGACGACGGCCGCACTCACCGGCACTTGCGCCACTCCACCCTCGGTTCGCAGCACGAACGTCTCCACTGGCGCGCCCGTCGCGTCCAGCACACGGACCTCGGCGACGGCCGGTCCGGCGGCCACGATGCCGATGTTCGTCCGGCAGGCCTCCGAGCTCTCGACGAAGAGCAAGTCCTGACGGAAGGCCGAAGCATCGAGCAAAGGCACGAACTGAGTCGTTCCCGCGAACGTGATGCGTGTCGCGGCGTACGTGTTGGCCGGTTGCGCCACCTGCAATGCGGCCACGCTTCCGGCCCCGGGAAAGAGACGGGTCAGAACATCGTCGAACAGCGCGGGAAAGACAGCCACCGCGCTTCCTCCCGGAATGGCCGCGGCGATCAGGGAGCCGGGCACACGCGAGGCTACCCAGAGATCACTCCTCCAGGACGCGGGCTCGTTCGTCGAGATCACGGGCGCCGATCGCGAGCGCGGTTCCACGGCGCTCTCGGCGGGAAGGAACATCGCGTCCCCGCCCGGCTCGATCTGCGAGAGATACGCGGAGACGCGCGCCGCTCCTTCGATCACGCGGATCTCCTGCAACTCCGCGGCGACGGGGATCTGCACGTGACTGTACGGCTGCACCGCGATCTCGCGCCCGCCGGCACGCACGACACCGCGTGCGCCGGCAGACTCGGTCAGCCCCAGGTTCACGCGGCTCGGTGCGGATGGAATCGGTGCGACCAGGAGCGGTGGTCCGCCGAGCGTCGTGGTCTCGAGGTCGGACGGCACGAGTTGTCCCAGCGTCCCCGTATCGGCGCGACGCAGAAACGTTCGGCTCGACACGAGGACTTCTCCCAGCACCTCGAGGCTGCCGGTGCCTGCTGTGCTGAAGATCGTGTCGAGCACGTCATCGAACGCCAGAGTCTGGCCCGGGGCAAGGCTGAGCCGCACGGAGGCGAAGCTCGCCACACCATCCTCGCCACTGCGCGTGAAGATCAGCGTCGCTTCGTGGGAATCGACTTCACTGGCGTTGGCGATACGCACGTCGCTTTGATAGAGGGTCGCGCCCGCACCGTAGAGGTGTCCCACCACCGGGATCATCTGCGACGTTGCGCCTCGAGGACGGACGGTCAGAGGTGCATCGCCCGCGAACCGGATCGCCAAGCCCCACGATTGCAGCGTCCCTACATCCAGTGGCCGGCGATCCGAGACCGCGAGCGTCCACTCCCCCGCGGCGCTCCGCCCGCGGAGCACCTCCAGCGATTCGATCGGAGTCGCGTTGAGCCCGTACGTCGCGTGAATGCCGGAGGTCCGATCGTTGGAGACGTCGTGCAACACGATCGCGGTGTCATCGGGCGCGATGAGGACGATCCGCAGATCTCCCCGCGAGGGATGTTCGATGTCCACGCGGACCTGAAGGCCCGCGATCGCGCGCGGATCCGTGACGCGAATCGTCGAGGTCACGCCGGCGGAGTTGTTCTCCGGGATGACCAGGCCCCGCTCGCGCGACTGCAGGTGTGTCCACTCGCCGCGCGGCAGCACGTCGCAGCGTTCGAGAATGCCTCGCGAGTACATCGCGCTGCAGATCGCGCTGGCGTAGAGCCCCTGATGGAGCAGGCGATCCGCTTCGATCATGCGCAGGCCCATGACCGCGAAAGTGGGCCGCGGAGGAGTGCCGAAGAGCGACTCGATGAGAATCGTGTCGGTGACCTGCTTGCCGATCCGGTCATGAATCTCACGCAAGGCGGAAGACCAGATCGCGCCGTTGCGATGCTCGACGCCTTGCGCGTCATCCGTGACGTAGCCGGCCATCGTCGTCGTCGAATCGAGACGGCGCAGGCAGTCCGCATCGGGTCCGTAAGAGCAGCGCTGCGAGGCATCGTCGAGACCGCATCGCGCATCCCAGTCGGCGAAGCAGAACGGATCGCGTCCTGAAACTCGTCGCGCCTGCGCATGGGTCGAATACGCCCAATAGTCCGCCATCCCTTCTGCAAGCGCGCGGGCCTCGCTGACGAAGCTCCCTCCGAACGTGCCAGGGGCGATCCACTCGTGGATGGCGTGCGTGTATTCGTGGATGAGCAGATCGGCGTCCTCGGCATCGTCCGTCCCACCTTCGCCGAAGAAGAGCGATCCGCGTCCGGCGGAGCTGCCGCTGGGAAGAAAGAATGAGTTGTCCGCACCGCTGGCGGCATGCGCGTCGACGGGGATGGAGTAGGCCGCGACGCCGCGCGCGCCCGTGTAGCCCAACGCCTGCAGATAGTGCTGTGCGCGATCGATGTGAAAGTACGCGTTGACGTCCTCGAAGCCGTTCTCCTCACGATTGAAAACGAGAGAACCATTCGAGTCGGGCGGCGCGATCGCGGGAGGCTGGCGATCGGCGAGCGTCACGTAGGGACCAGCCAGTGATCCCGAGGGAAAGGTGTTGTTCAACTCGACATCGAAATACGCAGAGAGTGGGACCGCGTCCGCCCGATCGTTGCGATCCTGCAAGGAGGGATCATTCATGGTGACGACCGGATTCGGATCGAACACGCGGGCGGGCTTGCCGCGATAGAACAGCGGGATGCGCCGCAGAAGCTGGCCCGTGATGACGTCGTAGTCGTGAGCGAAGGGCTGCAACGGCGCCTCCTCGACGACCACGCGGCGCGCGACCCGGCCCTCCACGCTTCTCAACGACTCCGCACGCAATGCCACAGGCGTGAGCAGTTCGGTGGTGATCGTGAGCTCACCGCAGGGGCGCGTCACGTACTCGTCGGTGGGCAGGCCATCCACGTACTGACGATAGCGGCAGTGCGTGCCGGTCAGCGATTCGCGGGCGAGCTCGAGGACCAGTGCGGCGGCGAGGAGCATTCGGAGGAGTTTACGTTCGCGCCGCGGTCTGCGTCGCCCGGGGTGGATCGCCGTCCGCGGCCTCGGTTGCGGGAAGCGCGAAGTAGAACGTCGTTCCCTGCCCTTCCTTGCTCTCCACCCAGATCGTCCCGCCGTGACGCTCGATGATCTGCTTGGTGATGTAGAGCCCCAGTCCGAGTCCACCGTAGTTGGTCGAAGAGACCTGCCGGCCGCGATGGAAACGCTCGAAGACCTGGCTCAGCTCATCCGTCGGAATGCCGATGCCACGATCGCAGACGGCCGTGACCAGGGATTCCCCGCGCCCTTCCACCGTCACGGTGACGTCGCTTCCGTCCGGGGAGTACTTGATGGCGTTCTCCAGAAGATTGCCGAGGACCTGTTCGAGGCGGTCGCGGTCCCCTCGCACGACGTCGCCGTCTCCGGGAACACTGATGTGGAAGCGGCGGTCGCTGACCGCGGTGTGATGGCGATGCACGACATCGCGCACGAACTGCGCCCAGACGATCGGCTCGCGGCGGATCTCCAGCCGCCCGGTCTCGATCCGGGAGACGTCCAACAGTTCCAGGATCAGCCGCGACATGCGATCGATCTGGTCGAGCGCGATGTCCAGATACTCCTCGGAGGTATTGAGGTCGTTCTCCTTGATGAGCATCTTCGCCAACTGCGTATAGCCCTTGATCGACGTGACCGGCGTGCGCAGCTCGTGAGAGGCGATGGAGAGAAACTCGTCCTTCAGGCGCGAGAGATCCTCGACCTTACGGCGCGCTTCCACCTGTTCCGTGTAGAGCTTCGCGTTCTCAATGGCCAGGGCCGCGCGCTCGGCGAGCACTTCTGCGAGCGGCAGCTTGTCGTCGGTCATGGCGCGCTCGGGATCGCTGGCGGCGATGACCAGCGCTCCGATCATCTCGCGACGCGTGCGCAGCGGCAGCACGAGCAGCGAGGCCAGTTTCGCGGGCGAGGTGTGATAGGTCCCCTGGGGAGTCTCGATCGACGGACGAATGTCCGTCATCATCGAGGGGTAGCCGGTCGAGACGACCTGTCCGATGATGCCTTCCCCAACGACCAGAGGCTGGCGGTAGATGTACGACCAGGCCAGGCCGAGCGAGGCCATGTCGCGGTGATAGATCGAGGCCACGTTCAGCTCCTTGGTGTCGGCATTTCGAAGGATCACCGCGGACCAGTCGCCCAGGACTTCCGCCACGCGCTCGGCAATCGCCTGCGTGACCCAGGCCGGATCGATGTTGCTGGAGAAAAACGCTCCTGCGTCCGCGAGGATCTGCGCGCGTTCCGCCTGCACTTGCATCTGCTCTTCGAGAGCGCGACGCTCGGTGATGTCGCGAAACGTGACCACGACGCCCGAAATGACGTTGTCTTCCTGCAGCGGAGTGGCGCTCATCGACACGGCCACGCGATCCGCGCCTTCGCGAGCGATGAGAACCGTGACGTCCTGGACCAGGCGTCCCGTGGATAACGCCTGGGCGGCAGGGAGCTCCCGCGGATCGAGCATCCGGCCGTGCTCGTCCCGCAGCCGGTAGACCTCGGCTTGCTTGAAGATCGGCACGCCCACGACGGTTTTCCCCAGGAGCCGCTGTCCCGCGGGATTGATGAACACGGAGCGCCCCTCGCCGTCGACGAGGAGCACGCCGTCCGACATCCCGGCGATCATGGCCTCCGTGCGCTTCACCTGCCGCACGATGGATTCGATGAGTGATTGCTTGATGCGCCAGACCGCGGCCGCACCGATGCCGAGGACGGCGGCGCCGAGGAAGACCATCCCCATCATCATCCACTGGCGCACCCGCGCGACGTTGTCGAGAGTCTCGCTTTGGTCGGAGCGGATCCGGTCTGCGATCAGCGCGGCATGGTCCGGTTCCGTGCGACGGATCTCTGCCACTTGCAGGAGAAGATCGATACGCACTCTCTCGTGGACGCGCTTCTCCGCGATCATCTCGTCGTTGAGCTTCTTGATTCTCTTGTAGTGAGCCTCGAACTGAGTGACCAGTTGGAGATCCCGGCCCTTTGCTCCCTCACTGGCGCGAAGGGCATCCGTCTCGAACTCTCGCACCGCGTCGTCGTACTGCTGCACGAAGAGGGTCTGATTCGTGAGGAGGAAGCCTCGCGCCGCGGACGACATGTCCGACAACGACGCGCTCATCCCGCGCACGCCGTCGAGCAGGGGTCGCGATTCCTGCACGATGCGGTACTCCAGACGCTGCTCGATCTGCAGAATCGTGATCGTCGAAGCGACGGCTCCGATCGTCAGAACCGCCAGAGCCACGAAGGCACCCCAAAGCATGCGTCGAATGGAGGGAGACATAGATCCGCGGCGCAACTCTGCAAGAATAGCGCCGTCTGCCAGCTAAACCCAGAGAAACAAACGGAGTTGTGTCGCAGCGCTCACGGACTCGACACCGAGAGGAGGGCCGCGGCGAGCAGTTTCCGCTCGGAGTCGAAGCTCGCGCGTTGCACGGAGGTGCTCAGCTCGAACCACTGCACGTCATCGACTTCGCTGAGCTGCGGCTCGAGCTCTCCGGCCACGTACTCCATGAGGTAGAAGTCGACGCGCTTCTGGATCATCGTGTCGCCCGCGCGAAACCGGTACTCGATCGTGTCCAGGGGGCGGATGATGCGGGCCTCCAGGCCCGTCTCCTCGCGCACCTCGCGCAGAGCCGCGGCCTCGGACGTCTCGCCCGAGTTGACCGCTCCCTTCGGAAGTCCCCAACGGGTGCGGTTGCGAGTCGCAATGAGCGCGACGAATGGGAGTCCTTCCTTGACGGAAAGAACCACTCCGCCAGAGGAGTGCTCCTTGCGCGTCTTCCACTGGATTCCACCCACCCCATCATTCTATGCCGGCTGGCGTAACAGACGTGGTCTTGCCGTTAGGCGTCGCGCGGTAGAAAGTACATTGGCCTCGGAGTGACCGTAGGTGCCCAAGGCTAGCCAACCAGCGCAGCCGGTCGCACCGGCTTTGTGCTCGGTCCGGTTGCGAGTTTGGTGGGGAAAGGCGTACATTTCACCGAAAGCACTACAACCGGATCGCAAGAGGAGGTTCCATGCCTGGGCTTGCAACGCTGACCGTCGTCGGTCTCATCGTGCTCGCGGTGCTCGTGTTCGTATTTCTGAAGGTCCGCCAAGGTGACCTTCTCGGCGAGATCATGGAGAAGCGCAGACCCAACTCGAAGATCGTCAGTCGCGCCGACTATGTCGAAGGCGCGGAGGCCATCCCGGTTGCGATCGCGCTGACGGAAGACACGTTCTATTACGAGAACCCGGATCTCGAAGCGTCGTTCGATCTCGTGCGGATCGACGAGATCGAGTACGCCGACGACCTGATGACCGGCAAGAGACACACCGCCGATTCGCAGGTGTTGCGGTTGCGGTCGCACGGCACGACGTTCGAGTTCCTGCTCAGCAAGCCCGACACCGTCAAGTGGCAGTCGGTTCTGCCGGCTCGCACCATCGGGAACGTCGCCCGCGCCGGCTGACTCGCTTTTGAACGCAGCGGCTGATCCGCCAGCCACTCGCGCGCCTGCGCGCGAGTGAGCTCGCGGAAGCCGTCGCGGAATGGCATTCCCTGGACGCATGTTCACGAACGCCGCAGCGTATCTTGCATGTCGGGGTGTGGCGCAGCCTGGTAGCGCACCTGCTTTGGGAGCAGGGGGTCGGAGGTTCGAATCCTCTCGCCCCGACCAAGATTCGTTTTGCGGACCCCACCCTCGGTCGGTCCCCGTAGCTCAGTTGGACAGAGCAACAGCCTTCTAAGCTGTGGGTCGCTGGTTCGAGCCCAGCCGGGGACACCAATCTTGTTGTCACCGCGCAGCGCCGGTGTCTCGCTGACATCCCGAGCGACGCTTCCAAGAACTCCCAATGTTTGCAGGGTCAAAACGCTCGGAGGCTGCCTCGCCCCCCTCATCCGGCCTTCAGCCACCTTCTCCCCCCAGGAAGCCGGGGGGAGAAGGCTCTCGATGGAACACTCTCGCGATGAACCAGTTCAACTCATGATGAACCCAGCTCGCGATGAGCACACACCGAGAGCCTTCTCCCCTCCGCAGAGGGGAGAAGGTGCCGAAGGCGGATGAGGGGTCACCCTAGTGGCAGGCACGCAGCCTTTGTTTCTTTCTCTCAGGCGCGCCGCGCGCGGCGTGGGCCGGCTCGGGATGACAAGCAACAGTTTCTACCCGCCGGACACTCATTTCCTGGATGAGGGTCCGCCCACGGGCAAGTCTCGCCGTTCGTGACAATTCGCAACCTTTACGGGGGGCAGGCCGTATCTTGATCCCATGACCACGCTGATCGAGGTCTCCGGCCTCCGCAAGCAGTACCGGTCCGCATTTCGAAAGCCGAAGATTACGGCGCTCGACGGGATCGATTTCCAGGTTCAGGAAGGGGAGCTCTTCGGTCTCCTCGGTCCGAACGGCGCCGGCAAGACGACGACCGTCAAGATTCTCCTCGGGCTCACCCACCCGACGGAAGGCACGGCCTCGGTATGCGGGCTTCCGGTGCGCAATCCGGAGTCGCGCCGCCGGGTCGGTTATCTGCCCGAGGGCCACAAGATCCCCAACTACCTGACCGCGCGCCAGGCCTTGTCGATCTTCGGTCGCATGTCGGGGATGTCCTCCGCGGACATCCGCCAGCGCATCCCGGGCCTGCTCGATCAAGTGCGGATGGGCCAGTGGGCGGACGTGCGCATCAAGAAGTACTCGAAGGGCATGACCCAGCGTCTGGGCCTGGCCTGCGCGATGGTCCACTCACCGCAGGTCCTGCTCCTGGATGAGCCGACGGACGGCGTCGATCCGGTGGGACGTCGCGAGATCCGCGACATCCTCCGCGCGGAAGCGGATCGCGGAACGGCCGTGCTCCTCAACTCACACCTCCTGTCGGAGATCGAGCGCACCTGCGACCGCGTGGCCGTGCTGCGCAACGGCAAGGTGGCCGCCTTCGGTCGCGTCGAGGACTTGACGCGACAAAGTGCAACCTACAAGATGGTCGCCACGCCCATCGACGACAGCCTGCTCGCGGCCTTCCGCGAGACCGGTGCCGGCGTCGAGCGCGTCAATGGACACATGGTGCTCTCAGTGACCGATCTAACGCATCTCAACGTCCTCGTGGACCGGCTCCGCGCGGGGGGTGGCGAGCTGGCCGAACTCACGCCGGTGCGCTCCACTCTCGAGGATGTCTTCGTCGATCTCGTCCGCGCGGATGAGAGATCGTCGGTGGGAGCGCACGAATGAGTCGTGCGTGGCCAGTCACGCTTTCCTTCCAGCACACGTCACAGACTGAAGCGAGACCACAATGAAAGTCCTGGTAGCCAACATCGAAGACGTGATGCGCGAGGCGGCGGCGCGGTGGACTCTCATCGCGTACTTCTTCCTCTCCACGATCTTCATCATCATCTTCGCGTCCGCCATCAACCTGGACATCGTGGACGGCGCCCTGGCCGGTGCGAAGCTCTTCGGCAAAGAAGTCGACATGCGCGACTCGATCTCCATCGAGAAGCTGGTGTTGGGCTTCGAGACCGGCTTCTCCGTGTTTCTCTACTTCCTCTGCACGTTCCTGGCGATCTTCGCCACGGCGCACCTCGTGCCGCGCATGCAGGAGAAGGGCACCATCGACCTCTATCTCTCCCGTCCGGTGTCGCGCGTGAAGCTGCTGCTGTCGCGCTACATCGCGGGCCTGATCCTGGCGGGGAGTAACGTCCTCTACCTGATGGGCTCGATCTGGTTGATCGTCATCTGGAAGACGCAAGTCGTCAATCCCCGTTTCCTGCTGGGCGGCACCATCATCTTTCTGGTCATCGCCGTGCTGCTCGCCTTCGCCTTCCTGGTCGGCGTGGTCACGTCCTCCACGGCGGTCTCGATCATGACCACGTATGGTCTGTTCTTCTTCGGGCTGATGCTCGCCGCGCACGACAAGATCGCCGCGGCCGTCTCGGAGGAGTGGCAGGCCTGGACCATCGAAACGCTCTACTGGGTTTTTCCGAAGACCGCGGAGCTGGGGCAGGCCGTGGTGGCGTTCGTGGGCGGGGAAGTCATGCCCGACCGCGTCCTGCAGGTTCTCACTCCCGCACCGTTCCTCACGACCGCCGCGTTCGGCGTCGGTTGCCTCATTCTCGCTTCCTGGCTGTTCACTCGAAAGGAGTTCTGATCATGAACCGTACTCTTCGCATCTCTCTGGTTCTGGCGATCGTCGCCGCTCTGTCTCTTCCCGCTCTGGCGAAGGACGACGCACTCAACCTCGTACCGGCGAATGCCGTGACGGTGGGCATGGTGAAGCTCGCCGAAATGCGCACCAGCCCTCTGTCCTCGATGCTCTTCCAGCACACGGACAAGATGAGCGCCGACGGTGAAGCGGCCAAGTTCCTGGCCGAAGCCGGCCTTTCGCCTACCAAAGACGTTGACGTGCTCTACGTCTCGACGTCACCGCGGACGACGCTCGGTTCCGAGGCGGACGTGCTGGTGATCGCCGAAGGCCGTTTCCAGCCGGAGCGCCTCGCCACCGCCCTGATCTCGCGCGGCGCTGTGAAGAAGGGTGGCTATATCCTCTTCCCGCAGGGCAAGGTCGATGGAAATGAGAACGGTGCCGTGGCGTTCCTGACGCCGTCTCTCGCGATCGCGGGCACCGAGGGAGCGGTTGCCGCGGCCATCCAGGCGCGTACCAGCGGAGGCACGGGCTTCCGCGTTCGCGGCTCCCTCGGAATGGACCTGGCCCGAGTGGACACGAAGGCCACGGCCTGGGCCCTGGTCGACGTCGCCCGCGCGGCGCGGCTGACCAAGGGTGGCACGATCGAGACCGGCAAGGGCCAGTCGGGCGATGCCCTCCAGGCCGCGCTCAAGTCGCTGTCCACCGTGGCCGTCTGGGCCACCGACACCGGTGACGCCCTCGAGCTCGGCGCGATCGGCCTCTCCGGCGACACGGAGACCCTGCAGCTCCTGGAAGACACCATCCGCGGCGCCCTCTCGGCAATGCGTCTGGCCGTCAAGGACAAGGCCCCGGAGATGGTCTCCGTCCTCCGCCGCTTCGACGTCTCGCGCAAGTCCGACTCGATCATGGTCGAAGGATCGATCCCGGCCGCCACGCTCAAGGAGCTGATGGCCAAGAAGCACGCCACCGCGGTCGGCTCGAAGTAAGCGCATTCGCTGTTCTTGTTGCTGGTTGCTGGTCGCTCTCGCGGGCGATCAGTGACCAGCAACTCTTTTGTTCGCCTGTCGTTGACTTCCCAGCCTGTCTCCCAGCCTGTCCTTCTGAGAGTGTGTGCAGAAATCGCGCCTTTCCCAGCCTGTCATCCTGAGCGGGTGGCGGGTGGGTGCGAAGGATCCCATGCGGTAAACGAAGCCCGCGCAGATTGTGAGAGGACTGCAGTTCTCGTGTCCGCACGCTCGTCGTTCTTTGCACGAGATCCTTCGCCGTCTACGCGGCTCAGGATGACAGAGAGAAGTGCCGCGGATTTCTGCACAGCCTCTGAGCGGGTGGCGGGTGCGAAGGATCCCAGCGGCAAAACGCAGCTCGCGCAGATTGGAGAAAGGCGACCCGCACAGTGTGTGGGCGCGAAGTTTCATCCACGGTCGTCCAACGCTTCAAGCGTCAGCGGCGTGGCCCGCGACGCGAGACGCTACCGCACTTGGAGCACATGAACCCGGCAGGCCGCCGCACGCGCGAGGGTTGGGCGTCACGGTGTTCAGGCGTAGAGAAGGCGACCGCGGGGCTCCGGGATCGGCCTTCCCATTTCCTGGGCTGTCTCGATCCACTCCTGGATGATGACCTTCACGTTCGCAAGTGCGTCCTCGTAGGTTGGACCGTCCGACGCACATCCGGGCAGCTCGGGAACCTCAGCCACGAAAGCTCGATCCTCGTGGCTCCAGTAAATGATGACTTCGTATCTGGGATCAGGTCGCATCGGACTCCTCTACGAGTTGATAACGCACGATCAAGTTCCGCACCTGCTTGACTTGGTACGGTTTCGCCTTCCCGCTTGCAAGTGGTTGCAGATTCAGTATTTCGGTGATCCCTTCCCGCGCAAAGATATGGTGGTCCCCGCGGATCCGCTCGTTGAAACCGAGGAAACCGAGAAGGTTTCGCAGAGACTCGAACGAGACATTCGCATCCGACCTTCCCGCTAGGATGTGTTCGAGCAGCTTGCCTCGAGCAGTCACCCGGTGACGATATCACCGGCCACTAGTTCCGCTTCGTCCGGAAGCGAAACGGAGTGCGCATGATGGCCATGATCTGGGCACCACGAACTGAGGCCCTTCCTCGAAGGCAACGTACACCCGAAGCCCTGCGCCCTTGACAAGCCGAAGGATCGCCTGCACTTCGGTGGGCACCGTAGCTTGCAAAACGACCTTCCCCGACTCATCGCGCTGATTCGCGATGACCATCGTCTGGTGCACATCAGAAGAGAGATACTGGCCCGCCTGCTCTTTCATGGCAGCCGCTCCTTTCTTGCTCCTGGGGGGCGCTCCTCCACGGTAGCAGGTTGGAGCGTGCTTTCAATATCTGTTAGACGGCGCTGGGTTTGACGATCGGTCGTAGCGCAAGGAGGAATGTCCTACGCTACACTTCCCCTTCGTGGCAACACTGATCTACTCCACCCAGTTCTCCGAAAAGGGTCCGTGGCTCCTCGACGCCGACGCGCTTGGCAAACTGGATGACGTGTTGGAGGCCGAATGGACTCGCCTCTCAAATCACGAGACGCAATTGATCGAACGCGGCTGCGCAGAGGAGCTCGGAGCGCGGCGTACTTCGTCCGGCGACAGTCACGCCATAAATGATGACATTCGCGAGCGAATTCGTGGCCTCGTAGAGCGGTCGCGCGAGCGAAGCTTGGTCTTCTCCCTGTCAAACGGCCACAAGCTGGCGGTTGCCACGTTCGCCGAAGCCGGTAGGCACCACGAACTCGTTCGGCAGCGCGTAATAGGGGCCGAGCTCAAAATGCGTCGTGGCGATGTGCGTATTGAGGTTTCGATCAGCCGAGGGTCAAACCAACTTGCGTTCGAGGCGCGGCCTGAGGAGAGCGACGTCGCGCGCGAGACCTTCGGCGCAATCTACAGCTGGTGTCGTGATGTAGGACCGCCAGCGTGGCATCGTTGGTGGGCCGGGTCGCTCCTCCTACGCATCGCTATCCTGTGGGTGGCACTAGCCTACGCCGCGACAACGCTCCTTTCGACAGGCGCCGACAATAGCAAGGCGGAGCTACGCCAAGAGGCTCATCGTCTGTTAAAGGACGGCATTACTCAGGCGGAGCAGCAGAGAGCCATCGCGATTCTTCTAGCAATTGAATCCGAGTACAACGTTGCGGCAACGAAGCGCAGTCTTACCCCACGCCAATGGGTTCTTCTGTCAAGTGCCGCCGCTGCCTGCTTGTTGCTCGTACTTTTTCCACGAACGACGATCGGTCTCGGACGTGGGGCCGCCGAGGTGCGCTGGTGGCGACGATGGATCACTCTTGTCGGCGTCACTGTTCCGATGTTGATATTCGGAAACTTCATTTGGCCGCCGGTTCAGGCGTTTCTGGGTCGTATCTGGTAGTCATTTCGCCGTCTATCGTTTCAAGCTTAGCCGCTGCGGCCCACGCGGAAGCACTTAAACGGCCACGGGTTCAGCCGCGCACACCGCGACGCCATGTTAGCGGCAACCCGGAGGGCAGGAAAGTAGCGGGCCACGTCGAAAGTTCACGGCGCGCAGCAACGTGTGACGCACCCCTGCGATAACGATTTCGGAGTCGTCAACGGCCAGGAACACGCGGGTCGGTCGAGAGCCGCGAGGCCGCGAAGACGTACTGCCGGCAATTCTCTCCCGGCCGCCGGATATTATGCGGCTCAGCGCTTCCGGCAACCACACGTCTCCCGCTCCCAAGGCGAGATCGCGGCGATGGATTCTCCGCACCTCTTCGATCTGCTCCCACAGCGGATCGCGCAGGCTGACCGGCAACAGGTTCGCCGATCTTTGTCTCCCATTCCCTGCTGCACGATGAGCGGGTTGCCGCGAAGTCGACGTCCTTCACCCGAAGCCGCATCGAAACGTTAGCCTCGGAGCGACCGTACGTGCCCAAGGCTATGCCAACCAGCGCAGCCGGCCGTGCCGGCCCGGGCTAGACGAAGCGGCGTAGGTGTTCGCGCCACCAGGGCCAGTCGTGGCCGAACTGGCCGGGCCAGATCTCCAGGTGATTGGGGATGCCTTTCGCCCAGAGCATGCCGGAGAAGTCGCGGTTCTGCTGGACGAGGGAGTCGTTCTCGCCGGTGGCGATGACCCAGTGGACGCGGCCCAGCTTGCCGGACCACTCCGCGTTCATGTTCGGGATGTTCGACACCGGGCAGTTGAAGTAGCAGTTTTCGTCCCAGTAGCCATCCGTGAACGAGTGGATGTCGTAGACGCCCGAGAAGCAGATCGCCTTGCTGACCACGTCCGGATAGCGGGAGGCGAAGTTCGAGGCGTGGTAGGCGCCGAAACTGGCGCCGTAGACGGCCAGGTCGCCGCGCTGGGCGCGGTTGTGGATGTAGGGGACCAACTCGTGGCGCAGGTAGGAGTCGTACTGCGTGTGACGGGCGGCGCGCACGGCGGGATGCACGCCCTTGTTGTACCAGCTCTCGTCGTTGACCGTGTCGGGCAGGATGACCTGGATCTCTCCGCTCTCGACCTTATCCGCCACCGAGTCCACGAGGTGGAAGTCCTCGTTCTCGAAGTACCGGCCCGCGGACGTGGGGAACAGGATGACCGGCCGGCCGAACTTGCCGAACCACAGAAACTCCATGTCCCGGTTCAGGGAGGGCGACCACCACTTCACGTATTCTCTGTACATAATCGTGCGCCATTCCTGAATCGAATTTCGTTAGCAATTACGATGCACTTTCAAGATGCACGGTTTGCGTTTCTGTTCTCAGCTAGCAATTCCCCGTTTGCCGCCCGGGCAGCGGATTCTATACGATGCGCGCCCGGCATAAGGGGACACTGATGGCCAAGAAAACGATCGGTTTGCTGTTTGGAATGGAAGACACCTTCCCGTGGGCCCTCATCGAGGCCATCAACCAGCGCGGCGGCGCGGACGTCGCGGCGGCACCCGTGGAGATCTCGTACCTCAAGGACGACGGCGTCTTTCCGTACGAGTTGATCCTGGACCGGATCAGTCACGAGGTTCCGTTCTACCGCACGTATCTCAAGTGCGCGGCCGCTTCCGGCGTGCGGATCGTCAACAACCCCATCTGGTGGTCGGCGGACGACAAATTCTTCGACAACCTCGTGGCCAAGGCCGCGAACGTGGCGGTCCCGAAGACGGTGCTCCTGCCGCACAAGCAGTATCCGCCCAACACGGAAGCCAAGTCGTTCCGCAACATGCGCTACGTGGATTGGGATGAGGTCTTCGCCTATCTCGGCTGGCCGGTGTTCATGAAGCCGGCCTACGGCGGCGGCTGGAAGGACGTCTACAAGTGCGATGACCCTCAGGAATTCTTCGCCGCGTACGACCAGACCCGCGACCTGACCATGATGGCTCAGGAGGCGATCGACTTCGAGCTCTACTACCGCTGCTACGTTCTGGGCCGCAAGCGCGTGCGCATCATGGCCTACGACCCGAAGGCGCCCTTCCACGAGCGTTACGTGAAGAACCCGCCGCCGATGGATCCGCAGTTCGAGGCGCGCATCGTGCGCGACGCCCTGGCCCTCTGCGACGGCCTCGGCTACGACATGAACACGGTGGAGTTCGCCGTCCGCGGCGGGATCCCCTACGCCATCGACTTCATGAACTGCGCTCCGGACGCCGACGTGAATTCGGTCGGCCAGGAGAATTTCGACTGGATGGTTTCCAGCATGGCCGAGGTGCTGATCGAGATGGTCCGCGGCCCCAAGAAGTTCGAGCTCACGGGCAACTGGCCCCAGGTCATGGACGTGAAGAAGGACGTCGGCGCCCCCGTCGCGTAGCGGCGGGCATCGCCGGTTCTTGGGTACTCGTTGCTGGTCGTGTAGGTCGGATGACTCACGACGAATGTCGTGTCATCCCGAGCCGGCACGGCCGGCGGCGCTGGTTGGCCAAGCCTTGGGCACGCCTTTCGAGCAAGATTGCCGGCCACGCTGAGAGGGATGACGCTCGGGATGACAGCCAAAGCTGTGTTGAATTGGCGGGTAAAGCCCACGCTGCGTTCTACCGGGCTACGCGGAACCGAACGGGCGATCAGCTAGCGCGTCTCTACTGATATCCTTCCGCACATGCCAGCAGAGCCAAGCTTCACCCTCGGTATCGAGGAGGAGTTTCAGGTCGTCGATCCGGTGACCCGTGAGCTCAAGTCGCACATCCACGAACTCTTCGCGGAAGGTGAGAAGCGCCTCAAGGACGAGATCAAGCGCGAGATGCACGACGCGGTGATCGAAGTGGGCACCCCGATCTGCAAGGACATCGGTGAGGCGCGTCGCGAGATCACGCGGCTGCGCCGCGAGATCATCACCCTCACCGGCGAGAGCGGGTTGCGCATCGCGGCCGCGGGGACGCATCCCATCTCTCACTGGAAGGACGTGCCCATCACGCCGCATGAGCGTTACGACAAGATCGTGTACGAGCTCCAGATGCTGGCGCGCGCGAACCTGATCTTCGGTCTGCACGTCCACGTGGCGGTGGAGGATCTGGAGACGCGCATCCAGGTGATGAACGCCACGCGCTACTTTCTGCCCCACATCTTCGCGCTTTCGGTGAACTCTCCGTTCTGGTGCGGGCAGAACACGGGTTGGAAGAGCTACCGCGCGAAGGTCTTCGAGCGTTTCCCCCGCACGGGCCTGCCCGATCATTTCGACCGCCTGAGCGACTACGACCAGTACGTGGCCACGCTCATCAAGACCAACAGCATCGACAACGCGAAGAAGATCTGGTGGGACGTGCGCCCGCATCCGTTCTTCCCGACGCTCGAGTACCGGATCTGCGACGTGCCCATGCGCGTCGACGAGACCATCTGTATCGCGGCGCTGTTCCAGGCCCTGACGGTCAAGCTCTACCGCATTTACAAGAAGAACATGGGCTGGCGCCACTACCGGCGGGTGCTGCTCAACGAGAACAAATCGCGCGCGGCACGCTTCGGAACCGAGGGAAAGCTGATCGACTTCGGCAAGGGAGAAGAGGTTCAGTACACGGCGCTGCTCGACGAGTTGTTGGAGTTCATCGACGACGTGGTGGATGAGCTCGGCTCGCGCGAGCAGATCGAGTACGCGAGGCAGATCGTCCGAGGTGGGACGGGAGCCGACCGGCAACTGGCTGTCTACGCTCAGCGCGGGGACCTCAAAGACGTGGTGGACTACATCGTGAAAGAGACGGCGCACGGGGTGGTCTGACCACGACTCGACGACATTCGATGCAGCGATACGACATCCACGAACCTCACCACTTTTTCGAATACGTTCGTCTCCAGGACGACTCGGTGCCCGCCGCGCGTCGCGACCGGATCGACATCGCGCTCCTGGACATGAATCACTCGTGGCCGAATGTGGGACACGATTCGCTCGTCCATGCCGTGCTCGAGCTGAGCGGCGAATTGCGCGACGAACTGCTGCGACTCGGCGCGAAAGTGCGCGTGATCTCGTACGACGTGCGACGCGCGAACAGGCTCCCCGAGGCGCCCAACGGGCGGTTCCAGCTCTACCTCGGCACCGGCGGACCCGGTCATCTCGACCCGCGTCTCAACGACGGTGTCCACGAGTACAGCCAGGGTGTGACGGAGACCGCGGACTGGGAAGCGCCGCTGTTCCACCTCTTCGACGACATCCTGGCGAATCCCACCGCGGCGCTCATGGCCATCTGCCACTCGTTCGGGCTCGTGTGCCGCTGGTCGGACGTGGCCTCGCCCGTGCTCCGTTCCGAGAAGAGCAGCGGCATGCCGGTCAACCGGCTCTCTCGGGAAGCATTGCAGCACCCGTGGTTCGCGGAGTTCGCACGCGAGCTGCCGGACGGACTGCACTTTCGCGTCGTCGACAACCGGCTCTTCGATCTCATTCTGGACCGCCCCGGCAAGAGCCTGCCGATCGCCTTCGAGGCGGAGGGAAGCACGGGCCTCACGATGGTGGAGCTGGCCCGCGATCCGGGTGGCCTGATGCCCCGCATCCTCGGCGTGAATCATCACCCGGAGATCATCGACCGCGACCACATCATGCAGGTGCTCGATGAGAAGCGCGACCACGGCGAAGTCAGCGATCAGTGGTACTCGGAGCGCGCCACGACGATGCGCGATCTCTTCCACGGAGAGAGCGAGCGCCAAAGCCGTCTCACCTCGCGGTACACACTCCTGGAGCCTTTGCGTTTCCACCTCGAACGCGTGATCCGCTCGCGCTGATGGGAATGGGACTATGGGACGAATGGGACCTATGGGACGAATGGGACCTATGGGACGAATGGGACGAATGATTCGCGATTAATTGTGTCATCCCGAGCCGGCCCACGCCGCGCAGCGGCGCGCCTGAGAGAAAGAAACAGAAGGCTGCGTGCCTGCCACGAGAGCGACCCCTCATCCGCCTTCGGCACCTTCTCCCCTCTGCGGAGGGGAGAAGGCTCTCGGTGTGTGCGCATCGCGATTAGGAGCGGTTCATCGCGAGAACCAAAATCGAGAGCCTTCTCCCCCGGCTTCTTGCTCGGGATGACAGCGTGGTCATCCGATTCTCTCTGTCCGTGATTCGTCCCATTCGTCCCATTCGTCCCATTCGTCCCATTCGTCCCCATTCGTCTCATTCGTCTCATTCGTCCCATTCGTCCCATCCCCCCGATGACATAATCCCGCCGGATGCCCTCCCCCGCACTCGACATCGTGGCCATCGGCGGCGGTACCGGGTTGTCGACGTTGTTGCGCGGGCTCAAGACCTATGTCGGTGCCGGCGGACCTCGCTCGGTGGGTCACCTCGGCGCGATCGTCACCGTGACCGATGAAGGCGGCAGCTCCGGTGTGCTGCGGAAAGAGTTCGGGATGCTGCCTCCCGGCGACATCCGCAACTGCATCGTGGCGCTGGCTGAGGAAGAGCAGCTCCTGTCGCGCCTCTTCTCGTATCGGTTCGACACCGACTCCGCGCTCAAGGGTCACTCCCTCGGCAACCTGCTGCTGACGGCCATGACAGACATCACCGGCAGCTTCGACAACGCCGTCCTGGCGGCGTCGGAGGTGCTGGCCATTCGCGGAGAGATCTACCCGTCCACGCTCGAGGATGTCCGCCTCGTCGCCACTCTCGAGGACGGGACGCGCCTCGGCGGCGAAGTGGCCATCAGCGGCTCCTTGATCGGCGAAGAAGCGACGACGACTGTGCGCCACGCACGCATCACGCACCTGGCCATCGATCCCGCGGACGCGAAGCCCACCGACCGCGCGTTGGCGTCGCTGGCGTCGGCGGATCTGATCGTCATCGGGCCAGGCTCGCTCTACACCTCGGTTCTCCCGAATCTGGTGATCGAGCCCATCGCCGCAGCGTTGCGTGAGGCGCGGGCGCTGCGCGTCTACATCTGCAACGTGATGACGCAGCCCAACGAGACCGATGGCTACAGCGCACAGGACCATCTTCGCGCGATCGTGGAGCACGCCGGGCTGGTCGTGGACGTGATGGTCATGAACGGCCGCCGTCCCTCGGACGCCATCCTGGCGACCTACGCGGCCATGAACCAGGTTCCCGTCTCGTGCGACCTCCAACAGATCCGCGACCTGGGCGTCACCCCGTTTTTCGGCGACATCATTGCAGAGGGGGACTTCGTGAGGCACGACCATGTCGCCCTCGCGCAGACGATCTTCCAGCTCTACGACCACTATGGAAGAACGCTGGAGCGCATGAGGAAATGATGGCGGAAGTAGACTTTCGCGAGGGATAGACTTCAGCAGACCATGAACCAAGACCTCGAAGTGATCATCCTGGCCGCGGGCCTCGGCACGCGGATGAAGTCGAGCACGATCAAGATCCTGCACCGCGCGGCGGGCCGGTCGATCGTCGACTACGTTCTCGATCTCGCCGTCGATCTCTCGCCCAATCCCCCGGTGATGGTGATCGGCTATCAGCGAGAGGCGGTGCAAAAGGCCGTCGGTACGCGGGCGCGCTTCGCGGTGCAGGAGCAACAGCTCGGCACCGGACACGCCGTCCTGCAGGCCGGCTCCATCGTGGAGCCTGCGGCAGGGAAGCGCGTGCTCATCCTCTCCGGCGACGTCCCCCTCACGCGCGTCGAAACACTCCGACTGCTGCTCGATGAGCATCAGCGCTCCGGGAACGCCCTGACCTTGCTGACGATGCGTCCGACGGATCCCGGCATGTATGGCCGCATCGTGCGCGATGCGAGCGGCGCGGTGTCGCACATCGTGGAAGCCAAGGATGCGTCCGCGGAAGAGAAGCGCATCGGCGAAGTGAACGCGGGCATCTATGTCTTCGACGGCGACCGTCTCTTCGACAACCTGCGCGGACTCAAGCCCGAGAACGCGCAGAAGGAGTACTACCTGACGGACCTGTTGGCCACGCTCCGCGACCAGGGCCACCGCGTCGGCGCAGTGGAGGCGACGGATCCGGTGGAGGCCTTGGGTGTGAACTCACGCTCCGAGCTGGCGCAGGTCGAGATCGAGATTCAGCGCCGCGTCGTCGAGCGTCTGATGCGCGAAGGCGTCACGTTCCGCAATCCGTCCACGGTGGTCATCGACTCCACGGTCTCCATCGGCGCCGACACGGTCATCTATCCATTCGTGACTCTGGAAGGGACGACGCGGATCGGCGAAGGCTGCGTCGTGGAGCCCGGCGTGCATCTCAGCAACGTCTCGATCGGCAACGACGTCCACATCAAGACCGGCACGGTTGCCGAGGACGCGATCATCGAGGACGAAGCCTCGGTCGGGCCCTACGCACACCTGCGCCCCGGGACGAAGCTCGGAAGGCATGTGAAGATCGGCAACTTCGTGGAGACGAAGAAGGCCACGTTCGCCGACGGCGCGAAGGCTTCCCATCTCTCCTACATCGGCGATGCGGAGATCGGCGAGAACGTGAACATCGGCGCGGGCACGATCACCTGCAACTACGATGGTGTGCGCAAACAACAGACGATCATCGAAGCCGGGGCCTTCATCGGCTCGGACTCCCAGCTCGTAGCCCCGGTCCGCATCGGCCGCGGAGCCTACGTCGGTGCCGGCTCCACGATCACCAAAGACGTTCCCGCCGACTCACTGGCCATCTCCCGCACGCCGCAGAAGATCGTCGAAGGCTGGGCCAAGCGACGGAAGAAGGAGTAGCTCAGCGGCGCTTGAGGTCGACACGCATGCGGCCGAAGTCGATCACGACGTTGAAGTTCCGCAGGAAGTTCTGGCCGATGATGCCCACGGCCTGGTCCTTGTCCTCCGCCCAATACATCGGCAGCGTGCGGAAGCGGCCGCCCCATTTATCGAGGCCGAGCTCTACGTTCTCGAGCTTCGATCCGCGCTTCATGGCTCCACCCAACCCTTGCAAGGTCGCGCTATGCGATCCTGCCGCGAGGCGCTGCACGGGCAGAGAGTTGAGGCGAGACTCATTGAGGAAGGTGATCTCGGAGCCGGTGTCGAGGATGAAGAGGAACCAGGCGTGCTTGTTCACGGAGCCGCGCACGTGCGGCCGGAAGCCGGCGAAGAAGATGTTCTGATCCGCGGCCGGGCGCCGCTCCTGCAGCTTTGTGAAAATGGCGCGTGGGCCGTTGAAATCGAGCTCGATGCGAAACTCCTTGAGCAGGTTCGAGCCCAGGAGGAAGTCCATGCGGAACACTTTCTGTTCGCCACGGCTGATGAGGAAGCGCATCTTGTCGTCCGGCATGATCGCCACCGGCACGTTGCCGATGACCATGCCGCCCAACTCCAGAGTCTCCAGGATCGCAAAGCGGACGGGGATCGGCTCTCCGAGCAGGCCGTAAAAGGTGCCCTCGAAATCGCCCAGCGACTTCACTTTGAGCGAGTCGGCCAGTCGCTGCGAGATGATGGAGAGCACGGCCCCCGAGTCGATGATGGCTTCAGTGTCGTGCGCGTGGTTCAGGCGTGCGCGGATGCGCGGCACGTCCGGGCGTCCAAAGGCAAAGGGCAGTTGAGCGTGGTTCTCGCCACTGAAGTTGTAGACGCGCACAGAGGCGAGCGCCTTCAGATAGTCGAGGTGCCATTGCCGGATGCTCAGCCCGCGGTTCTGCGCGATCAGCGCCCACTCCAGGCTGGACTCGAAGTTGTTGCACATGTACTCGACTTGCGAGAGATCCCAGGCGATCTGTGCGTAGACTGCGCGAAAGGGATTGAGATCGAGCGCCGAGCGGAGGCGCGTGCGAGCTTCGTCATAGCGTCCCGAGGTCATGTAGGCGCGTCCGAGCGCGGCCATGTTCGGGGCGGAGACGCGCTGGCGCGCGTCGAAGGTCGCGCCCATCTCCATGGCCCGAAGGTAGTCGGCCTTGAGGAGCATGGACTCGATGTCGCTGCCACGGTCGATGTTCGACGGCAGGACCTGCAGCGGAGCCACCTCGACCTCGTTGTAGAGCGTGCATCCGCCCTGGAGACCGGCGATCAGAGCCACGAGCACGAGCGACGCGACATTGCGATTCATGGTGGTATGCGCGTGATTCTAGTGTCGTTCTGGCGCTGTGGCCTTCTGGAAGCGGTTTCGCCACAGCGGCTTTCTCGATCCGTCACAGCGCGGCAGACGCAACCTGAATGTCATCCTGAGCAGGCCCACGCGGCGCGCGGCGCGCCTGAAGGCAAGAAACAGAATCTGCGTGCCTGCCGCGAGAGCGACCCCTCATCCGCCTTCGGCACCTTCTCCCCTCTGCGGAGGGGAGAAGGCTCTCGGTGTGTGTGCATCGCGAGTAGGATTGGTTCATCGCGACAGTGTTCAATCGAGAGCCTTCTCACCCCGGCTTCTTGGGGGGAGAAGGTGGCCAACGGCCGGATGAGGGGGGCGATGCAGCCTCCGATGAGTTTGCATTCTGACCCTGCAAACACTGGAAGTTTCTTGGAAGCGGGCGCCACCCGCTCAGGATGACAGGCTGGGAAAGTCGGGGATTTCTGCACACACTCTCCAATGACCGACCTCTCTGATGACAGACCAGTTGCGGTCACTTCACCAGGATGCCCAGCTCGCGGATCTGGTAGGCCAGTGCCTGGCGTGACATCTTGAGCAGCGCCGCGGCGCGATTCTGATTTCCCTTGGCTTCGGAGAGCGACGTTTCGATCAGGTCGCGCTTGAAGCGCGAGACGGCGTCCTGGTAAGAGCCGGCCACATTCCGCGCCGGTGCCACGGCGCGCAGACGTTCCGGTAAGTGCTCCACCGCGATCTCCTTGCCTTCGCCCGCCATTGCATGCGCCGCGCGGATCGTGTTCTGCAGCTCGCGCACATTGCCCGGCCAGGGATAGGCACTGAAGATGGCTTCCACGTCGGGAGAGAGCAGCGCCGGTCCGGAGCGATGGCGATCGCGCTCGTGACGGAGGAAGTGCGAAGCGAGCAACGGAATGTCGGTGCCGCGCTCGCGCAACGGAGGCAAGACCACTTCCACTCCTCGCACGCGGTAATAGAGGTCGTCGCGGAAGCGTCCTTCCTCGACGGCGGAGTCGAGCTTGCGGTTGGTCGCGCTGACGATGCGGACGTCCGCGGAGCGATTGGCTGTGTCACCGACGCGGCGAAACTCTCCTTCCTGAAGAAAGCGGAGAAGCTTGGCCTGCGCGGGCAGCGGAAGCTCGCCGATCTCGTCGAGGAAGAGAGTGCCTCCGTCGCTGGTCTCGATCAGGCCCGCGCGGTCACGGTCCGCGCCGGTGAATGCGCCGCGTACGTGTCCGAACAGCTCACTCTCCACGAGGTTCTCCGGAAGCGCCGCGCAGTTGACTGGAGTGAAGGGTTTGGGGCGGCGTGGCGATTGCCGGTGGATGGCCCGTGCCACCAGTTCTTTCCCAGTGCCGGACTCGCCGAGGATGCAGACTGCGACGTCGCGCCGCGAGATGCGCGCCACGAGCGACTCCACCTCGCGGATGGCGGGCGATTGTCCGACGATTCCGTCGATCGCGCCGGCCTGCGCGGGACTCACATTCTCTTCCTGTTCGAGGAGACGGTGAAGGCGGTGATTCTCGGAGCGGGTGCGGAAGATGGCCGCCACGGCCTCGCGTCCGTCGGCCGTCCAACGCGAGGATCCCTGGAGGTAGAGGCGCTCGCGCTCGCTCGCCTCAATCCAGTCCTCGCCTTCTTCATCGCGCTCCGCGGGCTCGTGAGACCCGATGGCGTTCCATTGCCCGAGACGATTGCGCGTGGCGAAGCACCACGGCACATCGAAGTCGTGCGGCGCGAACGGGAACGGTCGCGTCGACGCGGAGCGCAGGATGCTCAACTCGACGTCGCCGGGAGTGGGCTCGACCTCGAACACGATGCCGAATCGCTCGGCCAGCGTTCGCGCCGTTGCGTGATCGCCGGCTGCCACCGCGGCGCGGAACAGGAAGAGCTGATCAGGGATGGATGCTTCTGATCGATCCGGGCCAGCGTCCGGCGACCGGCCGGGCCCTCGCGCAGCGCAACGCGCCACACGCTCGTGGCGTCTGCGCAGTTCGGCGTTGCCCGGGCGCCCGGTGGATCGCAGCGGCGTGCGTACGCCTTCCATCCAATCGAGTTCGTCGAGGATCAGTGCAGCTGCCTCGCGGATCTGGTCATGCAGGCGGCGATGCTCATAGATCGCGCGAGCGGAGCGGCGCGCATCCGCGAAACGTCCGCGACAGAAGTCGAGGTGTGCGTGGAGAAGCTGCAGCTCATCGAGGCGCAGAGAGTCGCGCGTCCCGGTGTAGAAGTGACGCAGCCTGGCGATGCGCAGCGAGGCATGAGCCCACTGAGCGTTGTCCGCCGCCAGGTAGGCGAGTGTGAACAGGATTCCTCCCGCGGCCCGATCTCCCTGCGTCTCCTCCACTTCCTGCAGCGCCTGCACCGCCAGTGCGCGCGCGTCGTCCCAACGCCCCGCGGAGAAGGCCGAGAACACGAGATCTAAAGACGCATCGATGCGCTCGGTCATCACGCGGGCGCGCGCGTGCGATTCGTGCGCGAGCCCCACCGCTTCTTCGGCGTCATCGGTGCGATACGTGCCCAGACGCGTGGCCAGGTAGTGCTCGGCAGGCAGTGTGACGTCCGCGAGGTGCAGTCCGCGTTCATAGTCGAAGCGCACGCGCTCGTTGTCGTTCGAGGGCCGGCAACGAGTCAGCTCCCGCACCGCCTCGGGATCGCGATCGAGCAGGCGCAGGACTTCCGCGCGCAGCAGCGTCACCTCGAACGAAAGCGGCAGGCGCTCCAAGCGCATCAGCGCCGTCGCATAGTCGCCCATCCTTCGCTCCGCGCGCGCCAGCACCAGCTCATCGCCAGGAGCGATGTCGCGTGCGTCGCGGTAGTGCCCGCAATCGATGAGCGCGTGCGCGAATCGCGACGCCAGCGCCGGAGTCAGGAGTGACCGCGGAACACGGCGGAACGCCGCCGCGGTCTCGGGGGAGTCGGGGAACGTCGTTGCCTCGAGGACCGCGGTTGCACGCGCGGGCTCGCCCGCGTCGAGCCAGAGCAACGCCGCCTCGAGCCCTTGCGCATGCGTGGCGGCCACGCTGCAGATCGCGGCGCGTGAGGCCGGAGGAACCAGGCGCGCAGCCTGCTCGCGAATGGCGTCGCTGGCAAACACGAGGTCCTCTCCCACCAGCGACGTCAGGCCGTCCACGGCCAACTCCTCGATCGCCCCGCGGAAGAGAAAGTCCGCGAGAAAGCGCTTCGCGAGCGCGGTCGGAACGCGTGTGCCGAGCAGTGCCAGGGCCGCGATGTACGAGCGCGCCGGCTCGGCCAGCGCGGGCAGCGCCGTCGCCACCGCGGGAACCTCTCCATGCGCGAGATAGGCCGAGAACGCAGGCGCTTCGGCGAATGCCGCGAAGTCGATGCCCGACCGCTCCAGCGTCGCGCGCGCCTCCAGACGCGGCGCCACGATGAAGAATCGCGTGGCAGGCAGCGCCTGGTCTTCCCCGGGAACGAGCCAGGTTCCGTGTCCTCCGCGCGAAAGGATCTCCACGACCTTCCGGGAGCCCTCGTCGAAAGCGTGAGGATTCACGACCACGAACACGTGACGCCCGCGTGTGGTCGCGGCGAGAATCCGCTCGGCTGCCACGGGCGGCTCGACAGCGCGATCGGCGAGGAGCGGTCCGAGTGCCGAGTAGCGTTCCAGCGGAGACGCCCCGTGAAGGACGATCGCGCGGAACGAGCCGTCCAACTCCGCGAAGCGGCTCACGGCCTCCGCGCAGTCGTCACTCCCGATGCCGAAGCGTCCGTTCTCGAGCGCTCGCAGCGCATCCGGACCGGGCGCCGCAATCGATCCGCACGCGCTGCGCATCAACCATCGCAGGTCCGCCGCGATGTCGCGATTCAATCGCGCGTGGACCTCGGCGTAGATCGCATCCGCCCGCGCCCACGACTGCCCAAACACGTCCAACTCCGCGCTCACCTGCTCGGCGAACTGCTGCGCGATGGTCAGCACGGGCGGGGAGTTGGCGGGATCGCACGAGCGAGCAGCGACCCGCACCAATCGGACGTCGCTCCCCCTCTTCTGCACGACAGCCCACTCCGCCGGATCGAGCTCGCCATCGGCCATTCCCGCGAACTGCAGCAGAGCTTCATGAGCCGCAAGCTGCCCGAGCAACGATAAACGGTCGCGCGTCCCGAGCTGGCGGACTTCCGTGAGAGGCGTCGCCGCGATCTCTTCGCCCCAGGGGAGCGTTGAATGCCGCAACGTCGCGATCAACGCGTGGTCCCAGGCGAAGGCCCCCGCCTCGACGGACACAGCACGGCCACCGCGCGCCTTTCCCCGCATGCTCATTGGAAGGCCGGAATAGTAACGGAAGAGCGTCTTGGCGGAAAGGGTGGACCCGCTGTTTAGTGGGCGCGCGGTTGGAGTTTGGACAGTTTGAGCCGCCACATGAGGCCTTGGCTTGAGGAAGAGAGCCGAGGAGCGCCGGCGTCCCGCCGGCTGGCCATGCGGCGTCCCGCCGCGGGCGGGGGCATTCGAGCCGAAACCCCGCATCGCGAGACGAGCGTCCTTCGCGCAAGGCGCGCTCCCCCGCCCGGGGCGAGGACGCCCCCCGGCCAGCCGGCGGGACGCCGGCGCTCCGCTTCCGAACTTGCCTGCGGGACGCGGTACCCGCCGTGCCCCACGAAAATGTCCAAACTCCGGCCCTCACCCCGCGCTGCGGGGTGAGGGAGAACCAGCGTTTCAGTTCGCGGGGAATGACGTGCGGTCGACGCCGCCGCCGACGGTGCCTACGGTGTTGAAGTACTGGCGCGTCACACCGGTCTGGGTGTCGGAGACTGTGACGCTGTAGCCGACGTCGGTCATGCCGCCGTAATAGACGTCGAAGCGGGGCGCGAATGGGCGCGTGTCCTGGATGCGCACGACGACTTCGACCGCTTGCGCGCTGTCGAACCCGAAGAGCGCGGTGTCGGGGTTCTGTACGCCCTGCAGGAGCCGGGCGGCGAGGAACGAGCCGGGCTGATTGGGCGGATTGGAGAAGGGGTTCACGTAGTCGATGAAGACCTTGAAGCGGCTATTGAGCAGGCAGACGACGTTGGCCGTGGGGAAGCACTGTCCCACCGTGACGTTCGTCGTGGCGGCGGCGGTGTTGGTATATGGCGAAGATCCGACGTCGTTCCGGGCCCGGACACGGAAGGTGTATTGCGTGCCGGCATTCAAGGCCACGGCGTCGTAGGTCGTGACGTTGGCCGCAACTGCGCCGAAGTCGCTGAACGCTCCATTGCCGATCTTCCGCTCGATGAGAAACTGCGTCTCATCGGTGGCGTTGTCGGTCCAGTCGAGGCGAATCTGGTTGATGGAGACGGCGGTCGCCGTGAGCCCGGTCGGGGCTGCCGGCGCTTGCGGCTCCGGCACGATGACGTCCGTGCTCATGATGTAGCCGAGCATGCCGAAGGTGAAGAGGTCGGCCTCGGTCAGCTCGCTGCGACGTCCCCTGGCCAGCGTCGGATCCATGATGCCGATCCGCGTTCCGGTGATGGCGTCGTCCTTCCAGTGGCTGGCCTGGCGCAAATCGCCGCCGGAGCCGTCTCCGCGGCCCGTGGAAAGCGCCAGAGTCGAAGTCCCGGCGAAGAACACGTGATCTCCACCCGACGAGAGGATGCGCTGCGCGGTGCTGAATGTCGTGTTGTCCACTCCCGGACGAAAGCGGAACAGATCCAGGATGGAGGGCATGTCGTCTCCGTCGAGCTCACCGGCGCCCACACGCGAAGTGAATCCGAGCATGTGGCCGATCTCGTGAACGACGACGCCCTCGAAATCGGTCTGGCCCACCGCGATCCCGTCGGAGGGATCGAAGTCGAAGACGAACGCAGAGTTGAAGCCAATGGACGGCGCTCCGTCCTCATCATTCGGATCCGCGACGGGATCGAAAACGCCCAGCGCCTGCAGGAGCATCGACGATGCGCCGAACCGCGTAGTGTCGCCCGTGTCGGTGGGGATCGTCGCCACGGGAAGCGTGTTGTAGATCGCGATCTCGGCGGGGTTGTCCGCGCGGTCGATCAGGATGTCCCGCAGCTCCGGATAGGAATCCGGATCGAAGACGTAGTTGAGGCTCCGCGTCGCGGCGATGACGTCTTCGCTCGTGAAGGGCGTTCCGAAGAACGTCGGACCGAAGTCGACGTCGACGTACACCGTGATCGGCGAGGCGATCCGCGTCTCCCAGATCTCCGCCGCGCGTTCGAACGCGGCCTTGGCCTCCGGGTTCGCATCCAGTTGCGTCGTCCCGCGGAGAATGATGTTCAAGGCTCCTTCGGCGTTGGCCTGCACCCGGCCCGTCTTCTCACCAAAGACGCGCAGCGGAACGCCGTGCGCGCGATGGATGACCTCGGCTTCCGCGGCACTCGCCAGCCGGCAGGAGGGAACACCGTTCACGTCCGCGACGACGAAGGCTCCCTGGCTCGTGTCCGGAACGAAGCGAGCCGGAGCGAACTGTGCAGTCGTGGCAATGGATGTCGACAGGACCGCGGACAACAGCAGAAACCGGCTCAGCGTACGGTGGAACATGATTGCCTCCCAGGCGTGGACTTTCAGATCTGGACGATTGAGCTCTCAATAATGATTGAGCTCGGCCTGCAAATTCCTCTGAAGGATGACGGGAAGGGGATCACGGTTGAACCCAAGCGACCCAGCCTGTCATCCTGAGCGGGCGGTGGGTAGGGTGCGAAGGATCTCGTGCGAAGAACGACGAACGTGCAAGCACGAGAACCCCGGTCTCGTCCAACCTGCGCAGGTCTCGCTCACCGCAGGAGATCCTTCGCGCCCACCCGCCACCCGCTCAGGATGACAGGTTGGGAAAGCGCGCGAATTTCTGCACACCCTTCGCTCCAGGATGACGGAAATGGGATCACGCGGATTTCTGCACAGCCTCTCAGGATGACAGGTTGGGAAGAGCGCGCGAACTTCTGCACAACCTCTGAGGCTGACTTGGACGTCGCGCTGCCGAACGCGTCGGAGTGCGACTCAGCTCACCCAGGGCTTCGGCAGAAACAGCTTCGCGTGGAGATTGAGCGCGTAGCGGTCCGTCATGCCGGCGATGAAGTCTGTCGCCAGCCGTTCGACGGGCTCTTCGCTTGCGAGGTCGAGAAACTCCTCGGGGTGCGCGACCACGTATTCGAAGAGGGACGTGAGGATCTTCTGCGCCTTCTCGAACTCGCCGCGGATGGCGGGGATGAAGTACATGTTCTCGAACATGTACTTCCGCAGAGCCTCCAGCGCTTCGAGTGCTTCCGCGGACATCATGATGGCTTCGTAGTCGTTGGCCAGCGTGGCGTCGATGACGTCGCGCACCATGCGATCGATGCGCGCCGTGCCAGTCGCCCCGAGCGCGGTCCGGATGTCGCGGGGGATGTCGTCTTCGCGAATGATACCGGCCCGGATGCCGTCGTCGATGTCGTGATTCACGTAGGCGATGATGTCGGAGATCCGCACGATGTCGCCTTCCAGCGTGAGGGCGCGTGCCTTCGGGCGCTTCCTTAGAAGCTCGCCTTTCTCGCCCTTCGAGTGCTTGAGAATCCCGTCGCGGACTTCGACCGTGAGATTGAGGCCGCGGCCGTCGTTCTCGAGCTTCTCCACGACGCGCACGGACTGCCGGTAGTGGTCGAATCCGCCGCGGACGAGTTTGTTGAGCGCTGCCTCACCGGCGTGCCCGAACGCGGAGTGACCGAGGTCATGTCCCAACCCGATGGCCTCCGTGAGCACTTCGTTCAGGCGAAGCGATTTCGCAATCGTGCGGCCGATCTGCGTTACCTCCAGCACATGCGTGAGCCGCGTGCGGTAGTGATCGCCCTCGGGTGCCAGAAACACCTGTGTCTTGTGCTTGAGCCGCCGGAACGCTTTCGAGTGAATGATCCGGTCACGGTCCCGCTGATAGGACGGCCGCAGATCATCCTCGTCTTCCGCGCGGTCCCGACCCCGCGTATCCGCACTCCGCGCCGCCTGGGGAACGAGCGTGTCGGACTCGATGCGCTCGAGCATCTCGCGAATGGTCATGCGAGCGGCATCGTACACCGCACGTTCACGGTCTCTGCCGGCGCACGACGAAGATCAGCGCGAGGCGTTCGCCAAGGCGTCGAAAGCGGAGCGCCGGCGTCCCGCCGGCTGGCCGGGGGGCGTCCTCGCCCCGGGCGGCGGAGCTCCTTGCGCGAAGGATGTTCGTCTCGCGATACTGGCTTTCGGCTTCGAATGCCCCCGCCCGCGGCGGGACGCCGCGTGGCCAGCCGGCGGGGACGCCGGCGCTCCTCGGCGCCACCCGTGGCGCGACTGGGTGCAGACGACGGATCACCGACAACGGACAACCCGACCGCTGGGACACTCGTTTCCGCGAGCCTCACACGGCGAGGTCGCCGCGGAGCACGGTCACGGCCTGGCCGCCGAGCTTCACGCGGTCGCCGTCCAGGCGGACGCGAACGATGCCGCCGCGCGAGGAGGCTTGGTACGCGACCATCTCGCTCTTGCCGAGACGCGGCGACCAGTACGGGGTCAGGCAGCAGTGCGCGGAGCCCGTCACCGGATCCTCGTCGACACCGGAGCCTGGGGCGAAAAAGCGGGAGACGAAGTCGTAGTCGTCTCCCTTCGGCAGGCTGGTCACGATGACGCCGCGTACGGGGATCTTGCGCAGGCGTCCGTGATCGGGATCGAGGGCGCGCAATTCTTCCTCCGACCCCACTTCCACGAGATAGTCGAACCGGTTGCGGCCGACGTACACAGGTGCCGCAATTCCCAGTGATTCGAGGAGACCCTCCGGAGGATCGGCGCGCTGTTCCTGCGTCGCTGGAAAATCGAGCTCGATCCAGTCGCCGTTGCGAGTCGCGGTGAGCAGGCCGCTTTTGGTGTGAAAGCGCGCCGTTGCCGTCGGCTCGAGCAGCCCTTCCTCCCACAACGCATGCGCGCTGGCCAGGGTCGCGTGACCGCACAAGTCCACCTCGGTCGCGGGTGTGAACCATCGCAACGAATGGCCATCGTCGCGCGGGAGCAGGTACGCCGTCTCGGAGAGATTCATCTCCGCGGCGACGTTCTGCATCCACGCGTCGTCCCGTTCCCCATTGAGGAGGCAGACCGCGGCGGGGTTGCCGCGGAATGCCTCGCTCGTGAACGCGTCGATCTGTAGAAGGCGCATGGAGAACGGTTGGCAGTTGGCAGTTGTCGGTTGTCGGAGAACGAAGGCGGGAGACGTGCTCCCGCCAACCGTCAACCTTTTACACAGCCGTGCTCACCTTCGCGGACTTCGCGTAGAGCCAGCGGACCACGACGAAGCCGAGGGCCAGGACGGCGGCCAGACAGACATCGCGGTAGCGGCCCGAGTACATGGTCGGGTAGTGATAGCTGATCATCGTGAAGACCAGCGGCACGGACATGTACGTGTTGTGACGCGAGCGCAGTCCGGCCAGGGCCACGAGGTTCGCGTCGGGTGCGGTGCCCGCCGCGATGGCGGCGATGATCTTGCGCTGTGCGGGCCAGATCACCATCCACACGTTGAAGGCCATCATGGTGCCGAGGATCATGCCCACGTGGATGTAGAGCGAGCGGCCGCCGAACTTGCCGACCTCGGCCAGCAGGTAGTACGCGCCCGCCAGCAGCAAGAGACAGATCGCGCTCGAGACGACCACGTTTTTGATCGCCTTCATGATCAGGTTGTAGACCAGGAAGCCGCCGATGAGGATGGCCAGCACGATGGCCAGCCACAGCCACGGGTTGCCCGAGTTCGGGTCCTCGAACACGGCCCTGCCGTGGTAGAAGATCAGCGCGCCCAGCAGCAGGCCCGTGATCCAGGTCCAGGCCGCGCCCCAGCGGAACCAGTACAGAGCGCGCGGCATCAACTCGGGCACCATCGACTTCTTGGTGGGGCCGTCCAGGGCCTTGGCGACATGAGCGTTGACGAAGTTGAAGAAATAGAGATGGCCGATCCAGAGAATGCCGGCGACGATGTGCGCCCAGCGCAGGACAGCTTGAATCACGTTATTCATTTCGGGATTCATGGTGCTTCTCCTCTCGAAGACGAGTGTGGGCGTTGGCTCGGGATGCTTGGTGACCGGTTGCTGAAGAGCGGGTGTCGGACCTCGGCATCCAGCCGCAGGACTCAGCACTCGAACCACGCGGGTTTGGGGTAGCCTGCTCCCGATTATGAGTGAATTCGACGGAAATGTCGCGGTCGTCACGGGAGCCTCATCGGGGATCGGTGCCGCCACCGCGGAAATGCTCGCGGAACGCGGCGCGCGCGTGGTGCTCTTCGCACGCTCGGCGGAAAAACTGGAACGGTTGGCCGCGCGTTTCGGCGACCGCATGCTGGCCGTGGCCGGCGATGTGGGCAGTCCCGACGATCTCGAGCGCCTGTTCCGCGCCACCGAATCCCGGTTCGGTCCGTGCGAGGTGCTGGTCAACAACGCCGGCATGATCGACGTGGCCCCGCTCGTCGAGACCTCACTCGAGCAATGGCGCCGGATGTTTGCCGTGAACGTGGAAGCCGTCTTCCTGGCCTGCCGGCGCGTGCTTCCGTCCATGCTCGCGCGTGGCGCGGGGGCGATCGTCAACGTCGCGTCGATCTCCGGCGTGGTCGGGCCCGAGAAGTTTCCCAACTGGGTCTCGTACTGCGCCAGCAAGGGTGCCGTCATCTCCCTGACGGAGGCCTTGGCCGTGGAGGTCAAGGAGCGCGGGGTGCGCGTGAACTGCGTCAGCCCCGGCTCCGTCGACACGCCGATGTGGGCCGAAGCCAGCGGCGGCGCTCCCGCCTCGATGACCTCGCAGGAGATCGCGGAAACGATCCTGTTTCTTGCATCCGCACGATCGCGACCCATGAATGGGCAGAATCTCAATGTCTACACATCTTGATGCGGTTGGCGGGAGCACGCTGCCTCCGCCATCGACTGAGCCCGCGTGCGAGGTTCTCGCATGAGGCCGACCTGGGCGGAGGTCGACTTGGGCGCGTTCGACCGCAACGTCGCCGCAATCGCATCGAGTCTTCCCAGCGGCACGCGTGTCATCGCGATGCTCAAGGCGAACGCGTATGGGCACGGTGCGGTCGCGCTGGCGCGGCGGTGCACTCCGAACCACGTGGCCATGATCGGGGTGGCGTTGCTCGAAGAAGCACTCGAGCTGCGCGAAGCGGGAATCGTGCTCCCCATCCTCGTGGTCGGTCCGCTCAGCGAATCGCAGATCCGCGTGGCCCTCGACCACAACGTCACCCTCGGCGTGCCCGGCCCTGAAGAGTTGGTGCTTGTGGCCCGCGTTGCGCGGGAGCGCGATGTGGCCATTCATCTCAAGCTCGACAGCGGCATGGGACGCATGGGCGTCGTCGACACGGAGCTCGCCCGAGTCGTGGAGCTCTTGCGCGCGTCGCCACGCTTGCGCGTCGAGGCGCTCTACACCCACTTCGCGAATGCGAGTGACCCTCGCGATCCGTTCACGATGGAACAACTCGCCCGTTTCGACACGATGATCGCCACGCTGCGCCAGTCGGGAGTGACTGCGCCGAAGCACCACGCCGCCAACAGCGCGGCCACGCTGAGAGGGATCACGCCGGGCGACTACGTGCGCGTGGGGATCTCTCTGTACGGAGCGGAGGCTCTCGATTCTTCTTCAGCGCCGCCGGCCGTGCCGGTTCCAATCATGCGCTGGCGGACGGCCATCATGCGCCTGAAGGACCTTCCCGCAGGGGCGCCCATCGGATACGGCTCGACCTTTCACACCGCACGTCCCAGCCGGATCGCGACGTTGCCGGTCGGCTACGCCGACGGCTATGACCGGCGGTTCTCGAATCGCGGCGAGGTGCTCGTGCGGGGACGGCGTGCACCGGTGGTGGGTCGCGTGTCGATGGACCTCGTCACCATCGACGTGACTGATGTGCCGGAGGCGACGGCCGGCGACGAAGTCGTTCTGCTGGGCCGGCAGGGCGCGCACGAGATTCGCGCGGAAGAGCTGGCGTCGAAACTTGATACGATCAGCTACGAGGTTTTCTGCAGCATCGGCGCTCGCGTGCCACGCCTCTACGTCGACCCATGATCACGATCTTCGACCGCATCGGACGCCGGTTCATCCGCTTCTTCGAGCAGACGGGGATCTGGTTCGATGCGCTCGGGCGCACGATCACGTGGATGTTCCGCCCTCCGTACGACGTCGCGGAGTGGTTCCGCCAGATGGTTCGCCTCGGCGTGGATTCGATTCCGGTGGTCTTTCTCACCACGATGTTCACGGGCATGGTGCTGGCCCTGCAGACCTTCGTCGGATTCCAACGAGTACACGCCGAGCAGTTCGTGGCCAGCGTCGTCTCGCTGGCCATGCTCCGCGAGCTGGCGCCGGTGCTGGTCGGGCTCATGGTCGCAGGTCGCGTGGGCTCGTCGATGGCGGCCGAGATCGGCACGATGAGAGTCACCGAGCAGATCGACGCGCTCAAGTCGCTGGCCACCGAGCCGATCCAGTACTTGTTCGTCCCGCGTGTGATCGCGGGCGTGGTGATGCTGCCGTTCCTCTGCATCCTGGGCGACGCGCTGGGGATCTACGGCGGGTACCTGGTCGCAGTGAAGCTGTTGAAGACGAATCCGGTGGTCTACAAACAGAACACGTTTCAGTTCCTGGCCATGAGCGACGTCTGGAGCGGTCTGGTCAAGGCTGGCGTGTTCGGGCTGATCCTCACACTCACCGGTTGTGTGCGCGGTTACCACGCCAGCGGCGGCGCCGAAGGAGTCGGCCGAGCGACGACGAACGCGGTCGTCTCAGCGTCGCTGATCATCCTGCTCACCGACTTCTTCCTGACGAAGCTGCTCTTCTGACATGGCTCCGATCATCTCGCTCCAGCATCTCTACAAGTCGTTCGATGGCAAGCACGTGCTGCGGGACATGTCCATCGACGTGGAACAGGGCGACACGCTGGTGATCGTCGGCGGCTCGGGCTCCGGCAAGAGCGTGACGCTCAAGCACATCATCGGATTGCTGAGGCCCGACAAGGGCTGCGTTCTGGTGCAGGGCGAGGACATGACGCAGATGAAGGACGTGGAGCTGAATCGCTTCCGCCGGCACTTCGGCATGTCCTTTCAGGAAGGCGCACTCTTCGACTCGATGTCGGTCTTCGAGAACATCGCCTTCCCACTGCGCCGCCACACGAAGATGTCCGAGGCGGAGATCCGGGCCCGGGTGGAGGAGTGTCTCGAAGACGTGCATCTGCCCAACGTCGAGAAGAAGCGGCCCTCGGAGCTCTCGGGCGGCATGCGCCGCCGCGTCGGCTTCGCCCGAGCCATCTCGCTCAAGCCGGAGATCCTGCTGTTCGACGAGCCCACCACGGGCCTCGATCCGGTGATCAGCGACGTGATCGCCAACCTGATCGTGGAGATGGATCAGAAGCTGGGCACGACCACGGTGACGATCACGCACGACATGAAGGTCGCCTTCAAGATCGCCACCCGCGTGGCCATGATCTATGAAGGCCACATCATCGAAGCCGGCACCCCCGCGGAGTTCCAGGCCTCCTCGAATCCAATCGTCCAGCAGTTCATCGAAGGCCGCGCCGACGGACCCCTGACCGACCTCGACTAGCCCGCATTTCTCACAGCCCTTCGTCGCGAGACAGCCGAGAGTGGCCTGGATGCGAGTCGAACGGCGATTTCGCGACGAAGGCATAGTTGACACTATGTTGAGGAGCGAAATCGTCGTTCGGC
>Ga0307505_10000440_pt1 | contig 46682 bp, 46 predicted proteins | sample 23_S_MG_FD_202183 | JGI IMG/M metagenome (GOLD analysis project Ga0307505, IMG submission 202183) | Soil microbial communities from Populus trichocarpa stands in riparian zone in the Pacific Northwest, United States - 23_S | ecosystem: Environmental > Terrestrial > Soil > Riparian zone > Trees...
GAGCAAGACGACTCTTCGGCGTCGAAAGGCAAAGGAAGAGAAGCGGTTGATGGCTAAACTGAAGCGGCAAGGTAAAATTCCTACACTTCCTCAGGGCAGATAATCCCCTCTCCCCGCTTGCGGGGAGAGGGTGCCGAGCGCCGAAGGCGCGAGGCGGGAGAGGGGCATGTCCATCGCGCGGGCAAAGGCTCTCAGAAAAGACATGACCGACGCCGAGCGGCGGCTTTGGTATCGGCTGAGAGCGCGTCGCTTTCAGGGACTAAAATTCAAACGACAGGTGCCAATCGGTCCCTTCGTCGCGGATTTTGCGAGTATGCGAGCGAAGGTCGTGATCGAAGTTGATGGCGGACAACATGACGAAAATCAGAAAGACAAAATTCGCGATCAATTCCTGAGCGAGCGAGGATTTCGCGTGCTTCGATTCTGGAATAACGACGTGCTGCGCTCGACCGAGGCCGTGCTGGAGACAATCTCAGCCGCCGTCGAGTCGGCGAAGCAGGCCCCCTCTCCCGGCTCGGCGCTACGCGCCTCGCCACCCTCTCCCCGTTGGGGAGAGGGGAAATAAAGCTCTCCCAAAGAGAAAATTCTCAGTTTCAGCAGGAAACCACCATGCCCGAATACCAGCTCCACTGCTTCGCCCAGTCCGGCAATTCCTACCGCGCCGCGCTGATGCTCAATCTCATCGGCGCCGACTGGGAGCCGGTGTGGGTCGATTTCTTCAAGGCGGGCGTGCAGCGCTCGCCGGAGTTCCGATCCGAGATCAACGAGATGGGCGAGCTGCCCGTGCTCGTTCACGGCAAGAAGACGCTGACGCAGTCGGGCGTGATCCTCACCTACCTCGCCAACCGCACCGGAAAGTTCAAGCCGCAGGGCGAAGATGAAGAGCTGGAATCGCTGCGCTGGATGCTGTTCGATAACCAGAAGGTCAACGGCTATCTCGGGCCGTATCGTGCGATCAAAAACTTCCTGCCAACGCCGAACCCGGTCGCACTCGAGTTCCTGAAGGGCCGTTTCGACAACACGCTCGGCATCGTCAACAAGCGGCTCGAGAAGTCGCCGTTCCTTGTCGGCGAACGGCCGACCATCGCCGACATCTCCATGACCGGCTACGTCTACTATCCGGTCGAGGAATTCGGCTTCGACATCGACAAGGATTATCCGGCGATCGGCGCCTGGAAGGCCCGCATCAAGGCGATGCCCGGCTGGGCGCATCCCAACGACCTGATGCCCGCGAAGCCGTAACTTTCGTCTCGCGCCGCGCTATCCACAGGCGGCATGGTGGCGCACCCGACGCCGCGCGTGTAAGCTTGCACAAAATAAGTGCGTTCACGGGGCGTGGGTATGGTTGGGCTAGTGCGCTTTCTGGCCCTGGCGTTGTTCGCCGGGGCGCTGGCGGGATGCATCACCGACGGCATGATCGGTGCCGAGGCTGAGGGTGACGCGAAGGCACGCGTCATCGACACGCCCAAGACCAAGACCGCGGCCAAGAAAGATGCGGCCAAAAAGGAAATGGCGAAAGCCGAGCCAGCCACAAAATCCAACATCACCGCCCAAGGCGACACGGCCGCGCCCATCGTCACCGCGCGCGTTGAGCCGGAGCCGAGGGCTCCTGAGGCCACGCCGCAGCCGCGCAGTGACGCCGCCACCATTCCGGCGCGCACGCTGTTCGGCAACTGGACGCTCGGGCAGGAAGGCGGCGGCGGCTCGTGCCGCGTCATCCTCGGCGGCGTTCCGATCGGCAGCGCGTATGCCGCGCGCGGCGAGCCGGATTGCCCGAAAGCGTTCACCGCGGTGCAGACGTGGGAAATCCAGGGCGACGAACTCGTGCTGCGCAACGGCTCGCGCAACATCGTCGGACGCCTGCAACCCACCGGCCCTTCCCGTTTTGACGGCAAGGGCGACGGCGGGGCGCCGGTTTATCTGGTGCGATGAGCGCGCTGGACGTTTCTCTGATTGTCCCTCATCGCCGGGCCGACGTGCGAGGCGAAGCCGCGCATGTCGTGACCCGGCGATCCAGAAATCGTCGAGCCTCAGACTGGATGGCCGGGTCAAGCCCGGCCATGAGGGAAAAAGATTTTACTTCGCGGCGATCCAGCGATGACGGGGAATATTACTTCCGCTTGATCGCAAACGGCGAGAAGGCCTGCATCGTCGCCATCGACTGAATGATGTTGATGTTGACGTGGCGCGGCATGGTGCAGACGAAGAAAATCTGCTCGGCGATGTCGTCGGCCGTCATGGCCTGCACGCCTTCATACACTTTCGCGGCCTTCTCCGAGTCGCCCTTGAAGCGCACGACGGAGAATTCCGTCTCGGCAAGGCCCGGCTCGACATTGGTCACGCGCACATTGGCGCCGAGAATGTCGGCGCGCAGATTGAGCGCGAACTGCTTCACAAACGCCTTCACGCCGCCGTAGACGTTGCCGCCGGGATACGGATAGTCGCCGGCGACCGAGCCGAGCAGCACGACATGGCCCTCGTCGCGCTCCATCATGCCGGGCAGCGCCGTGCGCACCGTGTAGAGCAGGCCGTTGATGTTGACCTTGATCATGTCGTCCCAGTCCTTGAGGTCGGCCTTGTGGGCCGGGTCAAGGCCGAGCGCACCGCCGGCGTTCGCAACGACGACATTGATCTTCGCAAAATCCGCCGGAAGGCCGCCGAGCGCCTTCTCGGTCGCGGCGCGGTCGGTGACGTCGAAATTCAGCGTGTGGCAGCGCTCGCCCAGTTCTTTCTTCAATGCATCGAGCCGGTCGGCGCGGCGGCCGGTGGCAATCACGCGGCTGCCCGCCTTCCCGAAACGGCGGGCGGTCGCGGCGCCAAAGCCCGCGGTCGCGCCGGTCACGAGGACGGTCAGGGTCTTCGGATCGAGCATCGAAACCATTGCTGAATTCTCCTCAAAACAATTCGGGACAGGACATAGCGGCTCGGGCGAATTTCGTCCAATCCTTCACGTCGTCCCGGCCGAGCGCCTCGGCGCGAGCGCCGGGACCGTCCGCAGTTTACTGAGAACGGTCCCGGCTCTCCGCATCGCTTTGCGATGCTCCGGCCGGGACGACGGCTTTCAGCGCGCGGAGAGCCCGCCGTCGACGGGGAATTCCGCGCCGGTCGTGAAGCCGCTTTCATCCGAGAGCAGATAGACGATGAGCGCCGCGATCTCTTTCGGGTCTGCAAAGCGGCCGAGCGGAATATCGCGGGTCATTTTCTCGCGCGCCTTTCCAGCGTCAGGCACGGAGCGAAGCATGGTGTCCACCATGTCGCTCTCGACAAAGGAGGGATGGACCGAGTTGCTGCGGACCTGGGGTTGGAGCCGCGCGCCGTAGAGCGCGACGGATTTTGACAAGAGGCGCACCGCGCCCTTCGAGGCGTTGTAGGCGGCAAGATTATGCCCGGCGACGATGCCGGAAATCGACGACAGGTTCACGATCGAACCGCCGCGCCGGCGCAGGAGCGGCATCGCGTATTTGCAGCCGAGGAATGTGCCGTCGACATTGACCGCCATCACGCGGCGATAGTCCGCAAAGTCCGTCTCCTCCACGGTGCCAAGCGTACCGATGCCGGCGGAATTGACGAGCCCGTCGAGGCGGCCGTGACGGGGTTCGATTTCTTTCATCACGCGCTGCCATTCGGCTTCCTGCGTCACGTCGAGATCGAAGTCCGCGCCGCGTCCTTTCAGGTCGGAGCCGATTGCGACCCCGCCTTCGCGCGCGATGGCCTGCGCGACGGTCTTGCCGATGGTGCCGGCCGCGCCGGTGATGAAGACGATCTTGTCCTTCAGGCGGTCCGTCATGTCCCCTCCCCGATTTTCTTGCGCGCGATTATTTTTTCGCCAGCGTGAACAAATTATCGGCAACGGCGGGCGAAGGAACTTAATCCGCTCTTAAGCGATTGCCCATGACGCTCGCCGTCCGGAGAGTCAGATGCAGATGATTCTTGAATCGCCTTCGCTGTCGCCCGATGCGCCCGTCTCGGCCACGATGAACCGGATGACGCGCCTGCTCAAGACCGTGCGTCCCATGACCGACGCGGAAGCGCTGCGCATGTTGCGGGCGGCCTTCCCGCAGACGTCACTTCAGGACCGCATCGCGGCACTGACGCGGCACGCGGGCGACGCCATCCAGGTCAGTTGAGGCGGCCCGGCCGGTCCTCGCCCTCGGGCTGAGGCGCCGCCGGCTGCGCCACGCCGCCCCCGGCCGCGAGCGCATGGGCGTGTTCGAGGCGCTTGTAGTGCGCGTAGGCGAAGGGAATGGCCGCGAGATACAGCAGCGAGCCGCCCGCCAGGAGCTCCCACGGGAAGCTGATGAGGAGCGCCACCACCATCACCACCACGACGAAGACCGGCAGCACATAGTCGCGCGGTACGCGTGCGCCCATTTTCTTGCCCGACCAGGTGGGGATGCGCGAGACCATCAGGAGCGCGATCGCGATCACATACAGCAGCGCAAACACCGTGACCGGCGTGGACTTCGGCAGGCCGATGAATTGCAGATAGGCCGGGAGCATCACGATGAGCGCTGCCGCGGGCGCAGGGACGCCGACGAAGAAATTGCCGGCGAAGTCGGGCCGGTTCGGGTCATCCAGCATGACATTGAAGCGCGCGAGGCGGAGCGCGGCGCACATCGCAAAGATGAGGGTCGCAATCCAGCCGAGATTCTTCAGCTCGAAGAGACCCCACTGATAGAGAATGATGCCGGGGACGACGCCGAAGCAGACGAAGTCCGCGAGGCTGTCGAGCTCGGCGCCGAAACGCGACGAGCTTTGCAGGAGACGCGCCACGCGGCCGTCCAGCCCGTCGAGGACCGCCGCCACCACGACGCAACCGATCGCCAGTTCGAAGCGGCCTTCCAGCGCCATGCGGATGCCGGTGAGCCCGAGGCACAGCGACAATAGCGTGATCATGTTGGGGAGCAGCATGCGCACCGGCACCGGCTTGAACCGGCGTCTGCGTGGCTCGTCACCCTCGGGTTCGAACGGCGCGAAGATGTTCGTCATGGCGGCAGGATACGCCTCTACGCGGCGCGGCGGAAGGCGGTTCAGACGGTGCGGAATCCGTCGATTGTGACAGCCGCCGTGAGATCCGCGAGGATTGTTTCGCCCGCGAGCGCGGTCTGGCCTTCGGAAACCAGCGGGCGCGTGCCTTCGGGAAGGTAAACGTCCACGCGCGAGCCGAAGCGGATCAGGCCGACGCGGTCGCCGACGTTAACCGTCTGGCCTTCGCGCGTGAAACAGACGATGCGGCGCGCGAGCAATCCGGCGATCTGCACCATGCCGACGCGGACGCCGCCGGTGCGGATGACGAAGCTATTGCGCTCGTTGTCCTCGCTCGCCTTGTCGAGATCGGCGTTGATGAACTTGCCGGGGCGATAGGCGATGCGCTCGATGACGCCGGTGACGGGCGTCCTGTTCACATGCACATCAAAGACGCTCATGAAAATCGAAATGCGCGGACGCGGCGCGACGCCAAGTTCAAGCTCGGCAGGCGGCGACGCGATCACGATTTGCGAGACGCGGCCGTCGGCCGGCGATACCACGAGACCGTCGCGTACAGGCGTCACGCGCGCCGGGTCGCGAAAAAAATACGCGCACCAGGCGGTCATCACGACGCCAAGCCAGCCGAGCGGCGCCGCGATCCAGAACAGCAGGAGCGAGGCGAGCGCAAAGCCGCCCACGAAGGGATAGCCCTCGGGGTGGATCGGCGCGATCTGCTTGCGGATGGAATCGGCGATGGACATGGATGTGGCCCGGCTTTGCGGGCGGAGCGTTAGCCCGCGCGGCGGGCGCCGTCAATTTGCATGGCCAGTTGCTTACGAAAGGCCCGGTCGCGCTTGAGGTGCCACTCGCGGCTCATGGCTTCGTTGCGTGTCTCGAACGCTTCGCTGTGCAGAAGCTGCCACTGGCGGCCTCGGGTCGAGCGCGCGCCCTTGCCCAGATTGTGGGTCGCGAGCCGCTTTTCAAGGTCGGTCGTCCAGCCGACATAGGTGCGGTGGCCGCCCTTGCCGTTCGAGCCGAGGAGATAGACGAAGCAGGACATGGGGGCGAGTCTTACAGATTCTTCCTTGCCTCGACACTAACTCTCCCTCGTGCGCGGGCTCGACCCGCGCATCCAGCCGGCCTTAAGCCTCGCACTGGATGGCCGGGTCAAGCCCGGCCATGAGGGAAAAGATGTTTACTCCGCCGCGTCGGGCACGAAGGTGCCGGGCGGGCGTTGCGCGTCCTCGGCGGGCAAGTCGTCCGCGACGGGCGGCGGGTTGCGGTTGGGCTGCGTGGATTCGACGGCGTCCTCGCCTGCCTCGCGCAGCTTCTCGCGTGCGGCTTCGGCTTCGCGCTGGCGATTCCACATGCCGGCATAAAGTCCGCCGTTCGCAAGCAACTGGCTATGACGGCCGCGCTCGACGATGCGGCCCGCCTCTAACACAAGGATTTCGTCGGCGTTGACCACCGTCGAAAGCCGGTGCGCGATGACGAGTGTCGTGCGGCCGCGCGAGGCGCGCTCGAGCGCGTCCTGGATTTCCATTTCGGTGTGCGAATCGAGCGCCGAGGTCGCCTCGTCGAGCAGCAGGATCGGCGGGCCTTTCAGGATCGTGCGCGCAATCGCCACGCGCTGCTTCTCACCGCCGGAGAGCTTCAGGCCGCGCTCGCCGACTTCCGTTTCGTAGCCCGCCGGCGAGGAGCGGATGAAGTCGTCGATCTGCGCCTGGGATGCCGCCTCCTCCACCTCCGCGTCAGTCGCGTCCCAGCGGCCGTAACGGATGTTGTAGCGGATGGTGTCGTTGAACAGCACCGTGTCCTGCGGGACCATGCCGATCGCCGCACGCAGGCTTGCCTGCGTCACGTCGCGGATATCCTTGCCGTCGATCTCGATCTTTCCGCCGCTCACATCATAGAAGCGGAAGATGAGGCGCGAGATGGTGGACTTTCCCGCGCCCGACGGGCCGACGATGGCGACCGTTTGGCCCGCGGGCACCTCGAACGAAACGCCCTTCAGGATTTCGCGCTCGGGATCGTAGGCAAAATGCACGTTCTCGAAGCGCACCGCGCCATTTTTGACAATGAGCGGTACTGCGCCGGGGCTGTCCTCGATCTCCGCCTCGCGGGCGAGAATGCCGAACATGATCTCGATGTCGATGATCGCCTGCTTGATCTCGCGATAGAGCATGCCCATGAAATTCAGCGGGATGTAGAGCTGAATGAGCATGGCGTTGACCATGACGAAGTCGCCGACGGTGCGCGCGCCCGCGCGTACGTCGATGACGGCGAGCACCATCACCGCCGTCAGCCCCAGCGTGAAAACCGCCGCCTGCCCCGCGTTCAGCACCGCGAGCGAAGTGTAGGTCGAGACCGCCGCTTTCTCATAGCGCGCCATCGACTGGTCGTAGCGTCCGGCTTCGCGCGCTTCGGCGCCGAAATATTTCACCGTCTCATAGTTCAGGAGCGAGTCGACGGCTTTCGCGTTCGCGTCGGTGTCGGACTCGTTCATCTTGCGGCGGATGCCGATGCGCCACTGGGTCGCGAAATAGGTCCAGGTCATGTAGACGACGACGGTCACTGCGATCGCCGCCGCGTAGCGCCAGTCGAAGGCAATCAGGAGCACGGCGAACACCAACGTCAACTCGACGAAGGTCGGCACCATCTGCAAAATGATGAGGCGGACGAGCTCTTCGATGCCGTTCCGCCCGCGCTCCAGCACGCGCGTGAGGCCGCCGGTCTTGCGCTCGAGATGAAAGCGCAGCGAGAGCGCATGCATATGCTGGAAGGTCGTCTCCGCGAGGCGGCGCACGGCGTGCAGCGCTACCTTCGCAAACATGCCGTCGCGCAGTTGTGTAAAAAGTGCCGTCGAGACGCGCAGCAAGCCGTAGATGACGACGAGCGCGACGGGCGTTGCGACAAGCGAGTAGATCGCTTCCGGCGGCAACGGCTTGCCTTCCGAGACGGCGACGAGCGCGTCGGTGGCGTATTTGAACGCGAACGGCATCAGGATCGTCGAGCCCTTCGCGCCGATCAGCAGGACGAAGGCCAGCACCACGCGGAATTTCAGATCCGGCCGCGCCGCCGGCCACATATGCGGCCACAGCCCCTGGAGCGTCGACCACAGGGTGCCGCCGCGCGCGGCAATCGCTGCCGCCCGCGCTCTCGCCTCCGCGCTGCGGTTTGCTGTGTTGTCGTTGCGGTCGGGCTTCATCGCTCCTCGGCAGGCTTTCTCGTCCGGCGCGCGGTTTGATCCTTCGCGCCGTTCTTCTCGCGGCCGATTGCGGCCAGCAGGCGTTCAAAGTCCGCGCCCAGCTGCCACATCGCTTCACGGTCGAGGCAGTAACATGGGCGCTTGCCGCCGTTCTCGCCACGGACGAGCCCGGCCTCGCGCAAAATTCTCAGATGCTCGGAGACGGTCGATTGCGCCAGCGGCAGGCCGCGCACGAGATCGCCGCAGGCGCAGGCGTCGCTCTCGGCGAGCGCCGCGAGAATGCGAAGTCTTACGGGATGGGAGAGCGCGCGCAGGCGCGCGGCCAGCGCATCTTCTGCGTCGTCTTGAGCCGTCTGTTTCATCGTTAATCGACGATAGCCGATGGTCGGCCGCGCGACAAGGCCACGACCTGGATTTGAACGGAACTCTTTTCTTGGGAAGGCCGCAATCGGGTTGCTAAAAGGTCGCGAGATGCGGAGATCCGAAATGCCGAAGTTCGTTGCGTCAGTCCTTGCCCTGCTCTTCGCGGCCCTGGCGACCCTTCCCGCCGCCGCCCAGGGCGCCAGCGCGACCGCGCGCATCGGCGCCGGACAGACCGTGCAGGTGCGCGCCACGGCGGGCACTGACGGCGTGGTGCTCGAATTCCTGCTGCCCGACGGCCGCTCGCAGAGCTTCCCGCAACTCGGTCAGGCGCTCGTGCCGCTCGATGGCCGCGGCGGGTCGGCGCTCGTGGCACGCGATATCAACGGCGACGGTGTGGATGAAGTGATCCTGCGCGGCTCTGTGCCGCCGGATCGCGGCGCCATGCTCGCCTTCCGCTGGAGCCCGAGCACGGGCGAGTTCGTACCGGTCACCTTCACCGACGATCGCGACCGCACCAACCCCTTCGCGGTCGTCGACGCGAAGGAGCCCGTCCTTTTTCACGGGGGCGGCGTGATCGAGGTCCAGTTCGAGACGACCCGGCAGGACGGCCGCAAGAGCAACCACGTCGCGCGCTACCGCTGGAGCGGACAGGGCTTCACACAGTCGTCGGACAACTGAAGTAAGCGCGTCTTGCGCGAACCGCTTTTCAGCACCAGATTCCACCGATGGCAGATATCAAATCCGTTTGTGTTTATTGCGGTTCCTCCCCCGGCAGCGATCCGATCTACGTCGAAAGCGCGCAGACCTTCGGGCGCATTCTGGCGCGTGAGAAGATTCAGCTCATTTATGGCGGCGGCGGCATCGGGCTGATGGGGGCACTCGCCCAGTCTTGCCTTGAGGCCGGCGGCCGCGTCACCGGCATCATTCCGGATTTTCTCGTTGCGCGCGAACGCGCGCTCGACCTCGATCACAACGTGATCGTCACCAAGGACATGCATGAGCGCAAGCGCACCATGTTCGAGCATGCCGACGCCTTCGTGGCGCTTCCCGGCGGCATCGGTACGCTGGAAGAGCTCGTCGAGCAGATGACATGGGTGCAGTTGGGGCGGCACAAGAAGCCGCTCGCGATCCTGAACGTGAAAAGCTTCTGGGACCCGTTTCTCGCACTCCTCGACCATCAGGAGTCGCAGGGCTTCTTCCGGCGCGGGTCGTTCGATTTCCTCGTCGCCGACAAGGTCGAGGCCATCGTCCCGGTGCTGCGCGAAGCGGCGCGCGGGCTGACCGATGAAGAACTGCGCAACGGCGCGGCGGCCAAACTGGTCGCCGAGGAAATGTAGCCTGCTCTAACGTCTTCCACTCTTCCCGCTCTTTTCTTTGGCGCGAGCCTTGTAATGCTCGTGCAAGTGGTCGAGCTGCTTTTCCGACATGTCCTCCGCGTCCGCGAGCTCATTCTGCGCGCCCGGCATCCGCAGGATGATCTCGGCAAGCTTGACCTGAATGGCGAGCGTGTCGCGGTTCTGCGAACTCTGAATCAGGAAGACCATCAGAAACGTCACGATGGTGGTCATCGTGTTGATGAAGAGCTGCCAGGTTTCGGAAAAGCCAAACAGCGGGCCCGTGATACCCCACATGACCACGAGACCGACCGCCAACAAGAAGGAGATCGGCTTGCCCGTCCAGCGCGAGGCGATCTGCGCGAAGGCGCTGAACCAGCTCTTCTCCGGGATCGACGGCGCGGCCGATTTGCGGGCGGACGATTTCTTTCGGGACGCTGATGGCATTAGAACCCCTGGGCGAGAAAACGCCCGGCCGCCGCCATCGTTCCGCGCCGCATTACCAAGATTTCATGCGGATTCACGCGCCTGGTACCGGCGGTCGCCTTGGTGCGGCCGGAAATCGTTTATAATTCAGACGCATGCAGCACGCCCAACACCCGCCCTTCGACCACGCCCCCAACAAACGCCAGCGCCGCCGTCCGATCCACCGGACGATCGTGCTGCTCTTGATGGCGCTCTTCTTCCTGCCGATCGGCGTGCGGGCGGCGGACTATTATCTCGACGACACGCGGCAGGCCGGATGGAGCCGCGCGAACTGGGACAGCATCGGCAGCCTGCCCGTAGCCGCGCAACATCCCGACGCGCGCGTGCTGGTGCTCTCGGCGCGCACCGGCGGATGGCGCGGCGTTTTCGCCGTCCATAGCTGGATCGTGTTCAAGCCGACGGGCGGCGAGCGCTGGATGCGCTACGACGTCGTTGGCTGGGGCAATCCGATCCGCACCAACGGCTGGGCGCCGGACGGACGCTGGCGCGGCAACGACCCGGTCGTCTCGACCGACGTGCGCGGCGCGGAAGCGGAGACGCTGATCCCGAAGATCGAAGCGGCGGTGAAGGACTATCAGTGGCGGAACGCGGGCGACTATCACGCCTGGCCGGGACCGAACAGCAACACCTTCGTGCAGAGCATCCTGCGCGCGGTGCCTGAGATGCAGGCCGCGCTGCCGGCGAACGCCATCGGACGCGACTTCCGCGAAGAATTTTACGTTGGGCTCACCGACAGCGGCACGGGCATCGAGCTCAATCTCTGGGGCTTCGGCGGCTTCAAGATCGGCTGGATCGAGGGGATCGAGCTGAATTTCCTCAGCCTCGTCACGGGCATCGACTTCCGCAGTCTCGCGATCAAGCTGCCGGGATTCGGCAATATCGGACTCGGCGTGCCGACGGTTGAGGCGGCGGGGAACGAGCGCAAACAATAAGAGATGTCATGGCCGGGCTTGTCCCGGCCATCTCGCTTAGGCGGGCACCGCCGTGCCACGCCCACCAAGATCACCGGGTCTCGTCGCGCCAAAAACCGGCGCGCGGGGCGCGACGGCCTGGTGATGACGGGATTAAATATCCTCCCGATCCCCATGCCGGCCCTTGCCGGACGCAAAGCGCGCCGCACCGGCGGCCCCTTCCCGCTCGAACACCGGCACGGAATTTTTCCACTCGGCGCGCAGCGCTTCGCGCTCGCTGAGGTCTTCCTGCAGCCAGACCGAGCGGCGGTCGGCACGCAGGCATTCCTGCGGGAATTTCGTGAGCTCGTGCGCGAGCGCTTCAGCGGCGGCGCGGCTCTGGCCGCGCGGCACGACACGCTCGCAAAGGCCGATGTCGAGACACTCGCGCGCCTCGATCTTGCGTCCCGTCAGAATGAGATCGAGCGCACGGCCGCGGCCGACGATGCGCGGCAGCCGCACCGTGCCGCCGTCGATCAGCGGCACGCCCCAGCGGCGGCAATAGACGCCCATATAGGCGTCCTCTTCCATCACGCGCAGGTCGCACCAGAGCGCCAGCTCCATGCCACCGGCGACCGCCGGACCCGAGACCGCGGCAATGACGGGCTTTGAAAGCTCGAGCCGCGTCGGGCCCATCGGCCCCGGCGGAAACGCGCCATCGCCCTCGGGAATATTGTTCGCGGCGAGCGGGCTTTTCTCGCCCGTAAGCGAGCCCGCATATTTCAGATCGAAGCCCGCGCAGAATGCGCCGCCCGCACCCCAGAACACGGCGGCGTGTTGCGAGGGGTCGGCGTCGAACGCCTTAAAGGCATCATAGAGCGCACGCGCAGTTTCGGGATCGACGGCGTTGCGCGCCTCGCTGCGGTTGAGGATGACCGTGGTGACGGCGCCGTTGCGTTCGATCTGGACCGACATGTCGCTTCTCCCGTCGTCCCGGGCGAGCCGCAGGCGAGACCCGGGACCGTCGCAAGGGTGTCTCATTGAACGATCCCGGATAACGCGCTGCGCGCGTTTCCGGGACGACGATCAAATCTAGGCCGGCACGTTGGAGTTCAACAGCTTCCAGGTAATCGAGTCGGTCAGCGCCTGGAACGAGGCGTCGATGATGTTCGGCGACACGCCGACCGTCGTCCAGCGGTCACCTTTCTCGTCTTCGCTTTCGATCAGCACACGGGTGACCGCGCCCGTGCCGCCGTCGAGGATACGCACGCGATAGTCGGTGAGCTTGAGGCCGGCGATGAACGGCTGGTACTTGCCGAGGTCCTTGCGGAAGGCGACGTCGAGCGCGTTGACCGGGCCGTTCCCCTCGGCCGCGGAGATCAGCGTCTCGCCGTCGACTTTCACTTTCACCACGGCCATCGCGACCGTGACGCGCTCGCCGACGGCGTTGTAGCGCTGCTCGACATTCACATCGAACTGCTCGACGGAAAAATATTCCGGCACCTTGCCGAGCACGCGACGCGCCAAGAGCGCGAAGGACGCGTCGGCGGACTCGTAGGAATAACCGCGCGCTTCGCGGTCCTTCACTTCTTCCAGCAGCCGCGCGATGCGCGGATCGTTCTTTTCGATCGTGACCCCGATGCGGTCCAGCTCCGCGAGCACGTTGGAGCGCCCGGCCTGATCGGAGACCAGCACCTTGCGGCGGTTGCCGACGGATTCCGGCGCGATGTGCTCATAGGTCGCCGGGTTCTTCAGGATCGCGGAGGCATGGATGCCTGTTTTCGTTGTAAACGCCGCGTCGCCGACATAGGGCGCGTGGCGATCCGGCGCGCGGTTCAGCATCTCGTCGAGCGTGCGCGAAACCTGCGCGATCGTCTTCAGCGCCTCGGGCTTCACGTTGATGTCGAAGCGCGAGGCGAAATCCTTCTTGAGCAGCAGCGTCGGGATGATCGAGCACAGGTTCGCGTTGCCGCAACGCTCGCCGACGCCATTGAGCGTGCCCTGAATCTGACGCGCGCCCGCGCGCACGGCGGCGAGCGAGTTGGCGACGGCCTGCTCGGTGTCGTTGTGCGCGTGGATGCCGACGTGATCGCCGGGGATCTGCTTCACCACCTCGCCGACGATCGCTTCGACCTCGTGCGGGAGCGTGCCGCCATTGGTGTCGCACAGCACCACCCAGCGCGCGCCGGAGTCGTAGGCGGCCTTGGCGCAGGCGAGCGCGAATTTCGGGTCTTCTTTATAGCCGTCGAAGAAGTGCTCGCAGTCGATCAGCACTTCCCGGCCCGTTGCCTTGGCCGCGGCGACGGACTCGCGGATCGAGGCGAGGTTTTCCTCCGGCGTCGTCTCGAGCGCGACCTTGACCTGAAAGGCGGACGACTTCGCGACGAGGCAGATCGCGTCGGCCTTCGCGGCCAGCACCTGCGCGAGGCCGGGGTCGTTCGACGCCGACCGTCCGGGCCGTTTCGCCATGCCGAAGGCGGTGAATTTCGCCTTTGTGCCGCGATCCTCGGAGAACAGGCTCGTGTCGGTCGGATTCGCGCCAGGGTAGCCGGCTTCGACGTAATCGACACCGAGCTCGTCGAGCAGCCGCGCGACTTTCAGCTTGTCCGCGAGCGTGAAATCGACGCCGTGCATCTGCGCGCCGTCGCGCAGCGTCGTGTCGAAGAGATAGAGGCGTTCTTTTGCCATCGGAGATCTCTCTAATCCCTCATTGCCGGGCTTGACCCGGCAATCCAGCGAGCTTGGCTCTGGATGCGCGGGTCTTCAGGCGCGAAGACGGCGCTTCGTGCCTTTCGCCCGCGCATGAGGGAAAAATTCTGAGTCAGATCAAAGTCTTCATCGTCAAGATCGACACGGCGATTCAGGACGTTGAGATTTTGATTCAAGGCGCGCGCGGTCATTGCAGCACCGTCTTGGTCGCCAGCGGCTTCTCCATCGTCGTGTTGGCGAACCATTCGCCGCCCAAGGGCACGGTGTTGCGCTGCATCGCCTTGAAGCCGCGGCGGCGGAAGAACTCCTGCGCGTTGTCGCTGGCCTCGACCGTGAGCTTCACCGCGCCGCGGGCGGTTGCGAGCTTGATCAGCGCATCGACCAGCATCGAGCCCGCGCCCTTCCCCGCCACCGCGGGATGCACATAGAGCAGGTCGATGTGGCCCGGCGCGTCGAGGGTCGCGAAGCCGACCGCCGAGCCCTCCATGGTGACGATGAGCGTCAGGCTACCCGCGAGGCGCGCGGCGAACTCTTCCTCGTCGTCGGCCGCGCCCGCCCACGCATCGACCTGACTTTCCGAATAGTCTTCGGCCGCCAGTCCCTCGATGCTCGCGCGGAAAATCTCGGCGAGCACGGGCGCGTCTTCCGGCAGGAACGGCCGCAGCGCGAAGCTCGGATTGGCGCGTCCCATCAGCGTGCGAGCCTTCTCTTCCCCTCTCCCCCTGTGGGAGAGGGGTGCCCGCGCAACATTTTCTCGTCATGCCCGGGCTTGACCCGGGCATCCACGCTGGCGTGCAGCAAATGCTGGACCGCCCTATGGATTGCCGGGTCAAGCCCGGCAATGACGACATTGAGACTCATCGCGCAACCTCCCAGGTGGTCGTGCCGTCCTTGTTGTCTTTCAGCACAACGCCCATCTTCGCGAGCTCATCGCGAATGCGGTCAGCTTCCTTAAAATTCTTCGCTTCGCGCGCGGCATTGCGCGCTTCTATGTCGGTGTTGATACGGACTCTTTCCTCTTCCGGCAGCAATTTTCCCGCAGCCTCCCCCACTGCAGCCAAATCCTCCCAAGAAGTAAGCTCGTGCGAGAAGATGCCGAGAAATTTTCCTGACTGATGCAACGCTTGCGCGGATTCGAAGTCACCCTTCCTCGCACGCTCTGCCAGCTGGTGCATCTCTGCGATCGCTTGAGGAGTGTTTAAGTCATCCTCGAAAGCTGCGAGAACCTTATTAGGTGGAGCTTCATCTGAATTAAATGACGTCTGATTTCGGGCCAAAGTGTTCGCCCAACCTAAAACCGTGCTTTGAGCGTCTTCTAGCGATCTAGCTGTCCAATCGAGCGGCTGACGATAGTGCGTCCGAAGCATTGCGAGACGCAAAACATAGCCGTCCCATGATCGCCCGCCGAACTTCCTGCTAGTCAGCAGTTCATTGATCGTCACGAAATTCCCAAGGCTCTTGCTCATCTTCGCGCCTTCGACCTGCAGGAAGCCATTGTGCATCCAGACCTGCGCCATGCGGTCGGAGTGAAAGGCACAGCGCGTCTGGGCGAGCTCGTTCTCGTGATGCGGGAAGACGAGGTCGATGCCGCCGCCGTGGATGTCGAATTCCTTGCCGAGGAGCGCGGCGGACATCGCCGAGCATTCGATGTGCCAGCCAGGACGCCCCCTGCCCCACGGACTTTCCCAACCGGGTTCGTTTTCCGACGACGGCTTCCACAACACGAAGTCCATCGGATTTTCCTTGAACGGCGCGATCTCGACCCGCGCGCCGGCGATCATCTCGTCGAGCGAACGGCCGGCAAGCTTGCCATAGTCAGGCATGCTGCCGACACGAAACAGGACGTGGCGTTCCTTCTCATAGGCATTGCCGTTGTCGATCAGCTTTTGAATCAGCGTGACCATGTCGAGCGTGCCGTCGTCGCGGCGGACATACTCGGTCGCACGCGGCTCATGCGTGGGCTCGAGGCAGCCGAGCGCGGCCACGTCCTCGTGGAACTGGCGCTCGGTCTTCTCCGTAACTTTGCGGATCGCGTCGTTCAGCGGCAGGCCGGGATATTCTTCCGCGGCGCGCGCATTAATCTTGTCGTCCACGTCGGTGATATTGCGGACATATTTGACGCGGCCCTCGCCCGGATAGAGATGACGCAGCAGCCGGTAGAGCACGTCGAACACGATGACCGGGCGCGCGTTGCCGATATGCGCGAAGTCGTAGACCGTCGGCCCGCACACATACATGCGGACGTTGCCCGGATCGAGCGGGCGAAACGGCTCCTTCGTGCGCGTCAGCGTGTTGTAGAGCTTCAATTCCATAACGTCCCTATGCCCCGCGGGCCGGAACGTTCGTCTCTAGATTATCGAGATAGAACGGCCTGCCCGCGCCCTTTCAGGCGCGAATAATCTCGCGGCAAATGCCGAAGAAACTATTGCGGGCGGCGCTGTTCATGGGCGGCACCATGCCGGTTGCCGGGGGCTCCGGTCAAGGCACCGGCTGCTGCGGCCCGCGGCAACAGGCCCGGAAAACCGCCCGAATGTGACCATGGTCACTGGCGACTCAGGGGCGCGCAGGTTAATTCGAGCGTGGCGGCGGAGCGGCGGCGCCAGCGGCTTTAACTCCGGATCAACGATAAGCGAGCACCCTTGCAATAGGCTGCGGGGGCTTTGGGGGACGTTTTATGCGTCAGCTATGGTTCGTGGCGCTTGCCAACGCGCTTGCCGTTGCCACTCCCGCGAGTGCCGAAACCCATATCTTCGTATTCAAGGGCGACGACGGCTACGGCGTTCATGACTGTCTCGCGTCCGGCGACCAGTGCGGGGCGGCTGCGGCCGCCGCGATCTGCCGCGCGCGCGACTATATGCAGGCGGTCACGTTCGGCCGCGTGGACGCCGACGAGATCACCGGCGCGGTGCCGGAAGGCAAGCGGCCCGCGCGCTGCGAAGGCAAGCTCTGTCCGCTGACGGTCACGGTGACCTGTCAGCGCTAGGACAATTCGAATGGCGAAATGAAAACGGGCGGCGCTGAGCGCCGCACGTTTCGCATTCAGACGATCCGAAGATCAGTCGGCGGTCGAGCCCGCGAAGGAGAGCTTCGCAACATAGGCCTCGCCGCACCAGCCGGAGATGCCCGTCGAGCCGATCGCGTTCCAGATGCCCTGGCAGCCCGCGCCCGAAAGGTCCGTGTCGTGGTAGCGGAGGTCGAGGGTGATGTTCTTCCAGGTCCAGCCGAGGCCTGCGCTCCAGTAAGTGTAGTCCGGAACGAAGAAACCGGCCGGATTGGACACTTCGCCCAGCCACACGCGACCGATGTCGCCGGAGATGAAGAACGACAGATCCTTGTAGGACGTCGGTGTCGTCCAGGCGAAGCTGAGTGCGCCGGTGGTGCCTTCGATGCCGTAGTTCAGGTAGTCGGGCGAGTGGTTGATGCTCGCACCGAGCACAAGCTGATCGGTGAGCGCGTATTTCGCGATGCCGTACACTTCCCAGAAGTCGCTCTGGAAGAACACTTCCTTCGGGTAGTAGTAGTAGATCGCTCCAACGTCGAAGCTCCACTTGCCGCTCGAGAAGCGCAGGCCGCCGACGAGGTCGATTTCAGCGGACGGATCGCTGAGCGCGTAGGCCGCCGTCGTCGGCCAATCGACGGCCGCACCGGCAATGCCGAGATAGAAGGTGTTGCCCCACACCGCGGTGAAGGACGCGCCCGCCGACGGGCCGCCGTTCGACTGCGTGGCGCCGCGGAACACATAGTCCGACGCGACCCAGCCGCCGTATTCAACGACAAAGCCGCCGCCGACCGGCGCCTTGCCGACCGCGGGCGGTGCCTTGGTGACGACCGGCACGTCGGCCGCGAGCGATGACCCGGCCATCAGCGCGAGTGCGCCGGCGGCGATGATCGATGTCTTGAAGATACTGCCCCGCATGGAAAACCCCGTGTTTTTTGTCCGTTTCCGCCTCGCGGCCCGATCTCGAATTTCGCCTGGGCCGCAGCGGTTGAACCGAATGTTCGATGACAAAAATCGTCGGAATTACCTCCTGTGATCAACGTCACAAAAACGGCAACCTGCTCAAACGATAGGCAAATAGGCCTGTTTTCAAAAGGATTCAAAGCCGCGTGACAAAAATGACACGGGCTGCGGCAACGGCAGGTAGAAGTTTCTACTGCTGTCCGGGCAAGACCGGAGTCTGGCTGCCGATGACGACTTCGCCGGCGCGGATGGCGAGCGACGATCGCTCCGAATCCTGAATCGCACGGCGAACCTGCTCCCGGACCTGGTCGTTCGACAGGAACAGGTCGTGATTGATGCCGCTTCCGCCAAATTGAGAGGCGTCGATCACGCGAAGGCCCATGGATTCGAGCCGTTCCTTTTCGGCCGTTCCAACGCGGGCAATGCCGCCGGCCAGCCGGTTCATGATCCCGAGCGCGCGGTCGTTCGCGGCGGTCAGCACGGTGATTCGGTTCGCCATGCTGCCGATACGCCGAACGCTGGAGGCGAACACATCGATGTCGATGTCGGGCGACGCCAGCACGATCGCGCCCATCTTGAGCGCGGCCGTCTCACCGAAGCGCGCATGGATTTGCCGCAGCGACTCGACCGAGACCATCGTCCCCATGGAATGGGCGACGAGGTGGATGTTGTTGACCGCGGGATGCTGGATCAGCTCGGCCAGCATGCTTTCCAGCGCATCGCGCGACCACATGGCGCTGTCGCGGTCGTGGATGTAATCGAGGAGCGCCTCGCGAGAAGGCCAAGTGAATAGAATCGTTTCGCCGCGAAACTTCACGCCGTCGGCCAACCGCGCCGCGTCGAGCGTCGCCTGCTGGAAGCTCTGATTGAAGCCGTGGACATAGACCAGCACGTCCCGGCGTGGGCCTTCCTGCGGCCACGTCAAACCGTTCGGCAGGAGCTGGACCTTGTCGATGCTCCAGTCGCCGGCGACGAGTGAAAAAGAGCTGCGGTCGTAAGGCGATGACAGGCGAACTTCAGCGACGCTCGGACGCTTCGCGCGCTCGGTGCCGAACCACGGGCGCGCCTGCGCCCCTTTCACCGCGTTGCGTGTCGTGAAGACGGTGACGCGCGGCTCGGCGGCCACCGAAGACACGTCGGCGAGCGACAGCTTGTCGGCGGTCGCGCCGGCACAGGCCGCGCAGACAGCCGATAACAGCGAGAGCGCGACCAGCCGATTTGCGAACGGGATCATGGGAGTTCCAGCCCGGACCCCCGGGCCGGACCAGCGGTGAACCCGCAAGTCGGCGAGAACGTGGCGGAATGGAACCCTGACGTGCAATCGCGGCGCGCGCTTGCGCGGCGCGCGCCGCGAGGATCGCTCAGAATTCCTTGCTCATCGTCTTGTCGACGGACATGGCGCCGCCGCCACGGATCATGAAGAACACGAAGACGGTCAACCACAGGAGCGGGAATTCGATGCCTGGATTGAAGAACCCGCGCGCCAGATGGAAGTGCGTGACGAAAATGAAATGGATGACCAGCAACGCCGCGGCCGGGCGCGTGAAAAGGCCGATCGCGACCAAGAGCCCACCGAAGAACTCGACGGAGCCCACAACCGGCGCGACGACAGAGCCCGGCGAGTAGCCGATCTTGTCGAAGAAGGCGGCCGTCCCCGTCAGGCCGCCGCCGCCGAACATGCCGAACAGTTTCTGCATACCGTGCGGCACGACGATCAGGCCGGCCGCGAGACGCAGCAGCAGCCAAACGATGTCCCAGAGCGACTCGTAGAGTCCGCCGAGAGCCGGAATGTAGAGACGCGACTTGTTGATGGACATTTCATCCCCCTGTTGGCCGCCCATGACGAGCGCCGTTAGACTAAAGTAGCAGATGCCGTGCCGCTTTGAAGGGTCCGTCCGATCGATGCCCACAGGCAATCGGCGCTGCCATTCGCCCGCCCCTGCGACGTGCCACCGACGCCTTCCACTGTTCAGGAACACCTGCGATGCGGCTCTATTCGTTCTTCCGCTCGTCCGCCTCGTAGCGGGTACGGATCGCGCTCGGCGTTTCGCCAATCTTCTGCCGAAGGCTCGGTTCAGTTTGCGAAGCGCATTGCCGCCAACCTAACGTACCGGCTGCATCACATCGCCGGTGGTCGTGATCACCCATGGAAGGCCGTCGGGCGCCACGGCGACTTTTTCCACGGAAGTCACGCCATTGATCCGGTCGAATGCGTCGTTGGTGGCGTTGTACCGCATCAGGAAGCCGTTGAAGTCGACGATATAGACGCTGCCGTTCGCGCCGATGCCGATCGCTTTTGCCCGCTGCGCCAGATTGCGCGGACGATCGACGAACGAGATGCCGTCGAATTGGCGAACCTTTCCGCTTGTATCGATGATCCAGGGAGTCCCCTGCGGATCGGTCGCGACCGTTTCCACGTTGCTCAGGATCGGTTTCGAGCTCAGCAATCCGAACGAGTCCGTCTTCGAATTGTACTGATAGAGCAGCCGGTCATAGGAAGCATAGAAAACGCTGCCGTTGGCGCCGACCGAGACTCTCGGAATGCGAAAGACAGTATTGCAGCCGCCCGGCGCTGCCGGAATGACGTAGTACTTGCTCTCGCATTTACGCAGCGCGTCCCCCGGCGGAGGTCCCGGAGTCCGCTTCAGGATCGAGCACCAGGCGCCTTGGTAACCCGACTGCCAGAGTTCATTCGTGGTCGCGGCGGAGATGCCAACCGTATTGACTGCCGTGAGCGGCGTGCATCCGTTCGCGACATCCACGGGGGCATAGATCTTCGGTTCGAACGCCTTCGTCCGCGTGTTGTACCGCGCGGTCTCGATCAACCCTCCTATATGCATAAAGACGGTACCATCGCGGCCGACGCTGATATCTCGATACTGGTCGAGGTTCGTTGTCACCTTGCGGAACCGCATATGACGGCTGAAGGTAACCGTAGGCTCGGCAGGCGCGGTCAGTTGGCTGGTCTGCTGCGAGGTCGCCGCGTCCTGCGCCTCGTCGCGGCCGAAGAATGTCGTGGCGTAAATCCGGTTGTTGGTGTCGACGATCCAGGGTCTGCCGCGGGGACCGACCGAAACCTCGGCGACGCCCGCACCCGCGAAGATGCCGCGAATGCGCTCAAACGTCTGCTCGCTCAGGACATATCGCCAAAGCACCGTTGATGTATCGATCACGAAAACGGATCCATCAGGTCCGATGTCGACGCGCTGGAGTTGCCGCGGCGGACCGACGCGCTGACAGGGCAGACTCTGGCAACTCATCAGCGCGCCGTCGTCACGGACGATCCACGGCTCGCCGCGCGGCGTCACGCCCACGCTCAGAACACGCGCGATCCGGGTGTCGGCAAACTGGTTTCGCTCGGTGTCGAACTTGAACAGGCGACCGTCCGTCGTCATGGCAAACACGCTGCCCTCGCCTCCGATCGCGAGGTCGCGCGCGTCGGCGATATTCGGGACCTGCACCCAGTTCTGACCGTCGTGCCGGAACACCTGTCCCTGAGCGGTCACGCCCCAGGGCTGGCCAGCCGGAGTTACGGCGACACGGCTGAGTCCGCCGGTGAAGCGCAGAAATCTCCGCGCGGCATTGCTCCAGCGCGTTAGCTGACCGTCGGTGCCGGTCAGGAACACGCTGCCCTCGCGGCCGATGCCGATGTCGCGCCCGGTGCCGGGCACGAGCACGAAATTGAACGGCGTAGGGTCCGTCATCGCGGCGATTTCCGACGCGATGTATTGCTGGCGCTGTTCCAGCGATATTTGTCCGGGCGCCGGTCCTTTGTCATCCGCCGGCCGGAAGTCCGACGTGGCCAGGATCGTGCCGTCCGTCGTCGCAATCCACGGCCGCGCGCCCGGTCCCGCTGCGATCACCGCCGCGCCGGCGACGCCGGGCAGCGTATCCCAAGCGTTCGACTCTGTATTCCACCGTGCGACGCTGCCGTCGGCCGCGACGATGAAGGCGACGCCCTCCGGCGACACCGCGATGTCGCGCGCCCTCCCCGGCAATTCGGCGAACGCGCCGTTCTCAAAGCGGACAATCGCACCCGACTGTACGACGATCCACGGGCGGCCGGCGTCGTCGACGGCTAGGCGCCGCAATGCCTTGCCGCCGAGATCCTGCCAGGTGCCGCTGTCACCCTTCTCCTGCCAGCGGGCGAGCGAACCGGCGCGGGTCAGGATGAAGACTTCGCCGTTCTTTCCGCCGACGGCGATATCGTTCGCAATGACGTCGCCGCGCTCTTCCCACCACAGGCCATTGAAGAAATAAATGCGGCCGTTGCCGGCGATGGCCCAGGGCTTTCCCTGCGGCTCGGGCGCGACGCGCCCAACCTGCAACGGCAGCAGGCGCCAGCCCTTGCCGGCCTCGCCCAGCCAGCGCCACAGATGCGTGTCCTTGTCGGCGGCGAAGACGATGCCATTGGCGCTGATGCCAAGCTCGACCGCCGTCCCGCGCACGCGGGTCCATTCGAGTTTCGGTTGCTCCGGCGCGGAGGGCGGCGCGGCTTGTTGCGCTGCTGCCGCAAAAGCCAAGCCGAACCACAACAGCGCGCCGGCGAGAGTCGTGACGCGCGCATTCATGGCCTGGATCTTCAGTCTCAATAGTACAGATAGCGCAGCGCCCGCTTGAGGCGGCGGGAATGCGGCTGCGAATAGTCCCACCGCTCGAGTTCAAAATCGCCGGTGCGGAACTCGTTGTAGACTTGGCTGTACTGCAAATGCCGGAAGATCGAGACATAGTTCGGCGGCAGCGCGAACCAATGACGGTAGCGCCGCTCGAACTGATCGATGGCGCCCGTATGTGGAGATTTTCCGTAGGCAGGCTTCCCGTTGAGCGACTTACCGCCGCGCATGCCATCCACGCCCGCGCCGCCGAAATAGTTGGGCCGGCGCGGCGTCAACAGGATAAGAACCGACTTGCTGTATTCGCGCTTCTGCCGTTGCGAGAACGCGTATTGCACCACGGGCACGTCCTGCAAGCCGGGCACGCCGTCGCGATGCGATTCGTCTGCCCGCTCCATCAACCCGCTGAGCAGAAGCGTCTGGCCGAACTTCATCGCCACGTTGGCATCGACCGAGGTCTTGGTCGTGTCGAGCCGGAATGTAAACACGACCGACTGGCTTGGCGTGGTGAGAAACGTACGCTCTGCCTTCACCTTCAGCTTCACCATGTCGTTCGGCAAGACGTGCGGGGTCACTTCGAGCGACACGCCGATCTGCTTCTGGATCGCGACCGAGTCTCCGGCAGCGCCCGAAACCGCGGCTGCGTTGACATCGACGCCAGAGAAGAATTTCGACGGCTCGCCGACGAGCGCCGTCAGGGTCGGCTTGGCAATGACCTCCGAGCGCGAGTCATCGGAGTTGAAAATGTTGAGCGAGTAGGAGATCGAAGGAACCTGGATCGCACGGATCAGCGTCTTGACGTCCGAGAGACCGTCCGGCGCTGCGCGGTCATGAGACCGATTCCAGGAAAGGCTGAGAGCGGCGGGGTTCGGCGCCAGCGGGTTGCCGAACTGGAGCCGCAGCCCGGACAACAGATTCAGCCCGCGCGTGTCGGATTCGTCGGCCTCGGTTCCGATCAACACCACGTCGACCATGACCATGTCAGTTTCCGCGAAGGCGGCCTGCGGCGGAACGTCTTGCGAGTTTTCGGATTGCCGGCGCGAGTCGGGTTGGACGAAGCGCGAATCGGGCTCGATGAACTGAGACTGCCGGCGCGATTGCGGCTTCGATTTCCCGCCGCGCTCCATCGAGTCGTACAAATCCTTCCAGCCTTCGAGACGGGCACGCAACTGGCTTGCGCTTTCGGCGTCGTTGGCCACGTCCTGATAACTGGCCAAATGCTTCTGCGCGTCGGCAAACCGTCCGAGCGCCGCCGTGGTGACGGCCAGTCCGCGGGCCGTGCGCGGAGACTGCTTGGCCTCCTTATCCTGTTCGCCGAGCCGCGAGAGGATGGCGTACGCCCTATCCGGCTGACCCGTATAATAAGATGCCTGTGCAAGCTGATAGAGCACGTCGGGGTCGTCGGGCCTGATCAGCGCAGCGCGGGCGAACTGCTCCTGCGCCTCCGGCCACTGCTTCTGATCGACATAGAGCAAGCCATGATAAAACGGCGCCAGCCAGTTCGACTTGTCGAACTGGGCAGCAAGCACATAGCCCTGCTCGGCGAGCGGAAAATTCTCTCCGTTCCCATGCACGGCCATCAGGTGATAGGTGAGCGCGTTCAGAAACTGCAGATACGAGTTCTGAACGTCCATCCGCAGCGCCTGATTGAACGCCGCTGAAGCGGCCGGCAGATTATTCTGCTCGAGCGCCTTGATGCCCTCCGCCGCCTTCTGGCGCGGCAGCGTATTGATGCGGTCAACCGGAATTTTATCCGACAGATCGGACAGGATCGCCTGCGACAGGGTCGCGGGCTTGGTCTCGGAATCGGTGTAGCTGTTCAGCACGGTGCCGCAGGCAGCGAGCGTCATCGCGGAAAGGCTCACGGCCACGATCTTCGCGGCGGCCGCGAACGGAGGCCGGCGACGCGGATACAAAACATTCCAGCAGTGATGCGCTTCTCTATGCGCCCCGCTTACCCCCTCACGCATACTTCACCCCAAAACCCCTCAGCGACTCCGTCTCTCGAAGTTTTCCACCTGTCGGAAGCAACCGGCTAGCGCGCAGAAACCAGAACGTCGAAGGCGGGCTTGACCACCTCTTTCCCGCCCCAGCCGACATGGCACTGGCCGTTCCAGATCTTGCCGGGGTGAATGCCGTCGCCCATGTCGGCGCGGCACACGAGGAGATTGGGTCCGCTTCTGTGCTTGCCGGCCACGACCGCATTCGCCGGCATCGACTGGCCATGGCGCGTCGCAGCCCATTTCACGTCATTCGAAGAAGCGGAAAGAACCTCGTAGTTCGGCCTGGCGACTTCGCGGCTGCCCCAGCCGATCATGCAGTTCGCGCCCCAGACTTTGCCGGGATGAATTCCGTCCCCCATGTCGGCGCGGCACACAGCGAGATTGGCGCCGCTCTTGTGCTTGCCGGCGATCAGCGCGGTGCTCGGCAGGTTGCGGCCGCTGACCGCGATCCATGAGAACGCGGACGGCTTCGAAGCCGGCGCGGCCGTCACAATCCATCCGGCCGGTTTGACGTGGGGACCTGTATCGTGACCGCCGGCGCAGGCGGCGACACCCGTATTGAAATAAGCCTCCACCTTCTTCGCGTCGAAGCAGTTGATCCGCGCCACGACGAGCGATTGCCAAACCGTCTGGGCCAGCGTGGTTTTGGTGCCGGAAAATTTCAGGTTGCTGAACGACAAGGCGTCATCTGCGCCCGGGCCGCGTTCGAAGCGTCCGCCATTGACCGCCGCCGGAATCTTGCTCGGGTTCATGCTCTTGCTGCGGCACGCCAAGGCGAGTTCCCCCCCGGACGAGAAGGGATCTTTACCGTCGGTCCGGAAGGTGACCGGTGCGTTGACGAAATCGGCCGTTGCTGCCGCCCACCAGAAGGTCAATTCCTCGATGCCGGCCTTGGTGGAGATCATCTGCTCAAGATCGACGGGCTTGCGCCCGTCGGCGATCGCCTTGTCGAGCCAACCAAAGAAATTCTCGGCACGAGTGACTTTCAAGATCGCTATGGTGCTGCCGACGACCGCAAGGGCCCCGATGGCGACCGCGCCGCCCGACGCCGCAAGCTTGCCCACGAGGCCGCTCGCGGCAGACAGGCCTGTAGTGCCGGTCAACTCGAAAATTCTTCCGGCATGCGGAAAGAGCTGAATGAAGACGGGCCAGGCCTGAGCGATCGATATAACCGGCACGATGACCGCACCGGCGGTGACGATCCCGATCGGAAGCGCCGATTCGAGAGCGTCCAACTGTCCTTCGGGAACCTCCGCGTTCAGATTGAACACTCCCGCCAAGCTCGATTGCGCCTGGGTCGCGGATTTCCGGCGTTGTTCCTCGTACCATTTGCTGTAGATTCGCTGCGCCACTTCACCAAGGAACAGCTTTCTCCGCTTCAGATGGGTGGCGACTGCATCGTAAAATCTCTGCTCGTCCGGCGTGCGCCTGGATCTGTTTTTGGCAATCACGCCGAGGAGTTCCATGAACAGGAGCTCGCGGGAGATATAATTGTTGGCTGGAATGGTGCAGAGCGCCTCGAACTGCTGCTCAGCGTTCACATACTGCAGGACGGTCTTGGGATCGTTCAGGATTCCAAGGACCAACGCCGGATTGCCGAGAGACCTTTCAAGCAGGGAAGCGCCGCCTTGGTCGAGAAATGCCTGTAGTCCCGGCTCGCGGTACTTCATTTCGCCGTAGGCGGCAGGCGTGTCGCCACGAGGAACCTTCCCCTCGCATATATCCTTCAACATCAGATTGTTGCCCACGGCCGCGCAGCCGCTGACCTGTATGTCCGCTCCCGCGTCCGGTCCCGGCAGAGATGTTGAGTCGCCTATTTTCAGTTCGCCGCTTGGCGTCGCGCTCAAATTTGTCTGCAGGGTCGTCTGCGGAGCCGTGCCGGGGTCGGCCTTCAGCTGCGTCTGAACAGTGCCTTCGGTCACTTGCAGCTGGACGCTGCCGGGCTGCTGCTGCGAGACATTGAGTTGCGTATTCAGCGACACGACGATGTTCGGAGACCGGAATATTTCGTTATTTGCCCCGACGTACCATGTGCGGCCGCCGCGCTGGGCAGCGGCGCTGGTCGATTGCGCGCGCCTTTCCCATCGATCGGGGTTGCGTGAATCCTTATTGAAGTACCAGAGCTCGCCCCGCTTGCTCACCACCCACGGAGCGCCGAAGACATCGACCGCGATGTCGCTGGCCGTGTCAGCCTGTCCCTGCGCGTCGCGCGCCAAGCCGAACTGACGCCACTGACCGCCGACATATGCGTGAACAAGGCCGGCGCTGCTCACCACCCACGCATTCCCGTCGGCGTCCACATCGAGGCGCGAACCCGCGGCCGGCGTTGCTACCTTCCAGCCGTTACCCGTCCACTGATAGATGGTGTAGTCGTCGCCACGCTTGGGCTCGGCGGCAATCCATACGCCCTTCGCGCTGGCGCCGACGTCGACCGCCTTCGGCGCGCCAATCAACTGCCATTGCCGCAGACCGGCATTCCATCGCTGGATGATCCCGCCTTCACTCACGATCCACGGCGTATTGCCTTCGACCGCGACGCGCAGTGCAGCACCCCCGACCGGAGTCCGCTGAGCGCTGCTTGGACTGCTCGTGAAGACGCGGTAGCCGCCGGTCACTTTCTCCGCGTTCGTCGCGCCGACGATCCAGGCCGTGCCGTCATTCGCGAGTGCGATGTCGCTCGCCGCGCCAACGACACGTTCCCATTGTTGCTGCGCCGCAGCAGGTACGATGGTGCCGCCCACGCTGATCAGAAACGCACTGATCATCCAAAACGAACGAAAAAAAACGTTCGGCACGCGCAACCGAATGCGCCCCGCCCCCATCGCCCCCTCCCGTCAAGGAATTTTTCTTGTTCTTACTTGTTCTGATGATCACACTTACCTGAACGGCCCCCGGGGGCAGTCCCCATTTGAGGACTGCGGAGCCGAAAGCATTGGGCAGCCAGGTCTGCCTGGGGGAAAAGGGCATGGATCAATCGCGTCAACTGCTGGCCCTCGTGAACCAACTGTACGACGCCGTTGCCGACCTGGATAAATGGCCGGCCTTCCTCGAAGGCGCGACGAGTTTATTCGAGGCGCGCGGCGCGCAGGTCGGGCATTTCGACCTCGTCAACAGCCGGCTCTCTTTTAACATCGTGCATGGCTACGACTGGAGCGCCGCGCACATGCAGCATTATGAAAGTCTCATGGGCGAAGACCCGCGACTGCCCTACTTTTCTGCAAATCCCTTCAAGCCGGTGCACTGCCGGATGTCGATCACCGACGAGCAGTTGCATGCATCACGGGTGTATAAAGAGGTGCTCTCGGTCGGCGGTGTCGAATACTCGCTTGGCGTCAATCTTGTCGAGGATAACCGCACACTGACTTATTTTCTTGTCTTGCGCGACAAGTCGCAGCCGCCCTTCGACGACCAGGATTGCGAACTGCTTGCGGTGCTGATCCCGCATCTCAACCGCGCCCTCAAGCTGCAGCGCGACCTCGGACTGATCGAGTTCGGAAAGAACGTCGGCTTCGATACGCTCGACTGCATGGCGCTCGGCATCGTCGTCATCGATTCCGAGGCGCGCGTGAAATTCTGCAATGAGGCGGCGCGCGAAATCACCGACTCCAATGACGGTCTGCGCGTCGTCGGACAACGTCTGGTGATCAACGGCGTGGACAACGACGGCGTTCGGGCAAGAGCCCAACGGCTCATTCGTTCGGCTCATTCGGGTACGCCTGCGACGGGCGATGCATTTCAGGTGAAACGCCCGTCGGGCGGCGAGCCGTATTCGGTCCTGGTGTCCACCCTGTGGGGAAACCAGCTCCGCTTCGGATGGAGTATGCTCAACGAGCCGCTTGCGATCGTTTACGTCCGCGATCCCGACCGTCCCGAGGAGAGCCGGCAGGAAACGCTCCAGCGTCTGTACGGACTTACGCCAAGCCAGTCGCGGCTTGCCGAACTACTGACGACGGGATGCTCGCTGACGGAAGCGGCGGAGCAACTGGACATCACATTGACCAGCGCGCGCCAGTACCTGAAGCTGATCTTTCAGAAAACCGGCACCAGCCGTCAGGCCGAGTTGGTGAGAAAGGTCATGCAGGTTCCTCCGATGCCGAGGCCGCGGATGTTGGCTGTCTCCCACTGAACGCAACGTTTTGAAAAGAATTCGAGTCCTGGCGAGCTGACCGTCGGTTTCGCAGGCCATCGTTCGATGCTATCGAGCAGGCTGGATAGCTGCGAGAGTCCAAGCCGTGAAACTTTATTCGTTTTTCCGCTCATCGGCCTCCTACCGGGTACGGATCGCGCTCGCGCTCAAGGGCCTCAACTACGAGACCGTCTCGGTGCCCATGCGCGACCAGTCGCACCGCAAGGACAGCTACCGGCAGGTCAATCCGCAGATGCGGCTGCCGACGCTCGAACTCGACGACGGCACGCGGCTCATCCAGTCGCTCGCGATCATCGAGTATCTCGATGCGGTTTATCCCGAGCCGCGCCTCATCCCGGCCGATCCATTGACGCGCGCGCGCGTGCAGGCCGTATCCCAGATCATCGGCAGCGATATCCACCCGCTCAACAATACCGGCGTGCGGGGCGTGCTCGCATCCATGTTCGGCGCGAGCGAACAGGCGCTCGACAAGGACTGGACGCCGCACTGGATCCGCGAGGGTTTTGCCGCGATCGAGCAGATGATCGCGCCGGGGCCTTATGCGTTCGGGGACCGGATCACGCTGGCCGACGTCTGCATCGTTCCGCAGGTCTATAATGCGCGGCGCTACAAGGTGCCGCTCGACGAGTTCCCGCGCGTGCTGGCCGTGGACGCCGCCGCGCAGGCCCATCCAGCCTTCCAGGCCGCCGCACCCGAGGCCCAGCCGGACGCGGCTTGAGTCAGGGGGCGAATTGCCCCACAAAAAGACATGTTTCTTGGGCTGCCTGCCGGTCTGCCCCCCGTGAATCGGAAACGACGATGACTGCCCCTCGCCTTGCCGGCACTGCCACCCTCGCCGCCGCGTCGCTTGTCGCGCTGCTGGGTGCTGCCGGCGCGCAACTCTTGCCGCCGCAGAATATTCCGGGAGGCGCGCCGCCTCCCGGCGTGCAGGGCCCGCGCCCGATGTACGATCAGCCCGGCAGTCAGGCCTGCGTGCGGCTCGAAGCTTCGCTCGCGCAACTCGATTCAGCATCAGGCGGCGGGAGCACCAATCCCGACACTGTGCGCCGCTACGAGGAAGCAATTCAGCGCCAGCGCTTCGAGCTCGATCAGTCGATCGTGCAGGGCAAGCGGCTCGGCTGCGACACCGGCGGCGGCTTTTTCATCTTTGGCAATCCCCGCCCGCCGCAATGCGACTCGCTCAACACGCAGATCAGCCGCATGCGCGACAATCTTGAGCGCATGGTCTCCGAACTTGGGAAATTGCGCGGCGGTGGTACCGACCTCAATCGCGATCTTCAGCGGCGCCAACTGGTTTCGCAGCTCGCACAGAACAATTGCGGCCCGCAATACCGGCAGGCGGCGGCGCCGCAACCGCAACGTCCGCGCGGATTGCTCGAAGCGCTGTTCGGCAGCGGCATGCGCGAGGAGAGCACGATCGACCAGGCGCCGCTCGACATGCCGGGCGGCAACACCTACCGGACGCTGTGCGTGCGCACCTGCGACGGTTTCTTCTTTCCGATCAGCTTCGCGACGGTGCCCGGCCGCTTCGGCGAGGACGCGCAGACCTGTCAGCGTCTCTGCCCTGCTGCGGAGACGATGCTGTTCACGCATCGCAATCCGGGCGAGGAAGTCGATCAGGCTGTTTCGCTCAACGGCGAACCCTATACGTCGATGCCGAACGCATTCAAATACCGGCAGGCGTTCAGCAACCAATGCTCCTGTCGCGGCACGGGCCAGAGCTGGGCGGAAGCGCTTGGCGTGCACGATGACACACTCCAACGCGGTGACATCGTCGTGACCGAGCAGCGCGCCAAGCAGATGTCGCAAGCGCGCCCCCTGCCCGGTCAGAAGGGCGCGGCGCCGGCCACGAAAGGCGCAGCGCCCGCGACCGCAAATATCCCCGGCGAGCGCGAAGAGCCGGCGCTGACGCCCGCGCCGAGCAACCAGAGAATGCGGACCGTTGGGCCGCCGTTCTATTCCACGCGCTAGAAACTAAAAGTCCACCGCATCGCTGCGCGCGGGAACGGCGTTCTTCACAAGCGAGGAGTCCGGCGTCGCGGGCCTGCTGCCGGGATCGCGGAAGCGATTGGTGATCGGGTAGCGCCGGTCGCGGCCGAAATTCTTCAGCGTCACTTTCACTCCGGGCGCGGCCTGACGGCGCTTGTATTCGGCGGCGTGCAGCATCTTTTCCACACGACGGACGGTCTCCGCATCGAAGCCGTCCGCGGCGACGTCATGCACCGATTGCTCGCGCTCCACGAGACGGTCGAGTATCTGATCCAGCACGTCATAGGGCGGCAGCGTGTCCTGATCCTTCTGGTTCTCACGCAGTTCGGCCGTCGGCGCCTTGGTGATTGCGCTCTCCGGGATTACGGTGCCATCCGGCCCGAGCGCGCCCACGGGCTTCCAGCGGTTGCGCAGGCGGCTCAGGCGGTAGACTTCGGTCTTGTAGAGGTCCTTCACCGGGTTGAAGCCGCCATTCATATCGCCATAGAGCGTGGCGTAGCCGACGGACATCTCCGACTTGTTTCCGGTCGTGAGCACCATCGAGCCGAATTTGTTCGATACCGACATCAGGATGATGCCGCGGGCGCGCGCCTGCAAATTCTCTTCCGTTGTGTCGCGTGACGTGCCCTTGAAGAGCTTCGCGAGGCTCGCCTCGAGCCCCTCCACCGCCTGCGCGATCGGCACGATGTCGTAGCGGACGCCTAACGTCTTCGCGAGCGCTTCGGCGTCGCTGAAGGATTCCTGCGACGTGTATTTGTACGGCAGCATCAGGCCATGCACACGCTTCGCGCCGAGCGCGTCGACGGCCATCGCCGCCACGAGCGAGGAATCGATCCCGCCGGAGAGTCCGAGCACGACGCCGGGAAAGCCGTTCTTGTCGACGTAGTCGCGCAGGCCGAGGACGCAGGCGGCATAATCCGCCTCGTCGCCCTCGATCACATTGACCTTCGGGCCGTCCGTGCAGCGCCAGGTTCCGCTCTCCCGCTTCCAGTGAGTGACCTGCACGCTCTCAAGAAACGATGACAGGTGGAAGGCAAGCGAACGGTCGGCGTTGAGCGCAAACGACGAGCCGTCGAACACAAGCTCGTCCTGTCCGCCGACCTGATTGACATACACAATCGGCAAGCCGGTCTCGGTAACGCGCGCGACAGCGAGGTTGAGGCGGATGTCTTCCTTGCCGTGGTGATAGGGCGAGCTGTTCGGAACGAGTAAAATTTCCGCGCCGGTTTCGGCGAGACACTCCGTGACGTCGGGCGTCCACATGTCTTCGCAGACCGGCGCGCCGATCCGGACGCCCTTGAAATTGAGCGGGCCCGGCATCGGGCCTTGTGCGAAGACGCGTTTCTCGTCGAACACGCCGTAGTTCGGCAGATCGACCTTGAAGCGCACGCCTTGAATGCGGCCCTCGGCCAGCAGGCAAACGGCGTTATAGACCTTGCTGTCTTCGACCCAAGGCGAGCCGATCAGGAGCGCAGGCCCGCCATCCGCCGTCTCACGCGCGAGCGTTTCGACCGCCGTGCGGCAGGCCGACTGAAACGCCGGCTTGAGCACGAGGTCTTCGGGCGGATAGCCCGCGATAAAGAGTTCGGGAAATACGACGATGTCGGCGCCGGCCGCCGCCGCCTCGCGGCGCGCGCGGCGCGCTTTCTCCGTGTTGCCGGCAACATCGCCGACCGTCGCATTGAGCTGCGCGGCGGCGATGGCAAGCCTGTCAGGCGCGTTCATCAGCTTGGTCTAGCGCCGCCCCGGATTCCCGGCAACGGCGCTCGGGAATCGCCGTTACCGTGTTCCTCAAAGACCCGACGCCGCGGAAAGCGGCCGGACATGCAGCGCCCGCTCCTTCTTCACGAGGTCGGCCAACAGGAAGGCGATCTCGATCGACTGCTCGGCATTGAGGCGCGGATCGCAGACCGTATGATAGCGGTCGTTCAACTGTGTCTCACTGATCGCGCGCGCGCCGCCAGTGCATTCGGTGACCGCCTGTCCGGTCATCTCCAGATGAATGCCACCGGCGTGCGTGCCTTCGGCTGCATGCACGTCGAAGAATTCCTTCGCCTCCTGCATGATCTGCTCGAAGCGGCGGGTCTTGTAACCGTTCGCGGTCACGGTGTTGCCGTGCATCGGATCGCAGGTCCACACCACGGGCCGCGCACTGCGGCGCACCGCTTCGATCAGCGCCGGCAAATGCTCGGCGACCTTGCCTGCGCCGAAGCGGCAGATGAGCGTGATGCGGCCCGGCTCGTGTTCCGGATCGAGGATGTCGAGCAGCGTCATCAGGCCGTCGGCCTTCAGCGAAGGACCGCATTTGATGCCGATCGGATTCTTGATGCCGCGGAGATATTCGACATGCGCGTGATCGGGCTGGCGTGTGCGGTCGCCGACCCAGATCATGTGACCCGAAGTGTCGTACCAGTCGCCGCTCGTGGAATCGACGCGCGTCATGGCCTGCTCGTAGCCGAGCAGCAGCGCTTCGTGGCTCGTATAGAAATCCGTCGTGCGCATTTCGGGGTGCGATTCCGGATCGATGCCGCAGGCGCGCATGAACTCGAGCGCTTCGGTGATGCGCGAGGCCAGCGCCTCGTAGCGTGCGGATTGCGGACTGTCTTTCACGAAGCCGAGCATCCACTGATGCGCGTTCGAAACGTTCGCGTAGCCGCCGGTTGCGAAGGCGCGCAGCAGATTCAGCGTCGCCGCCGACTGGCGATAGGCCTCCATCATGCGGCGCGGATCTGGCTTGCGCGATTCGGGCGTGAAGGCGATGTCGTTGATGATGTCGCCGCGATAGGCGGGCAGCTCGACGTTACCCTGCTTCTCGGTCGGGGCGGAGCGCGGCTTCGCGAACTGGCCCGCAATGCGTCCGACCTTCACCACCGGCAACGCGCCGGCGAAGGTAAGCACCACGGCCATCTGCAAAAAGACGCGGAAGAAATCGCGGATATTGTTGGCGCTGTGCTCAGCGAAGCTCTCGGCGCAATCGCCGCCCTGCAACAGGAACGCTTCACCCTTGGCCACGCGGGCGAGTGAGCGCTTGAGCGCCCGCGCCTCGCCTGCAAAAACCAGCGGCGGAAACGACGCAAGCTGGCCTTCGACTTCGGCAAGGATCTTGGGCTCGGGATAATCCGGCACCTGGAGGACGGGCTTCGACCGCCAGGAATCGGGGCTCCAACGCTCAGGCATTACACACTCCACCGTCCGGGAGACGGCCCCGAACGGGCCGGGTTATACACGACGCCCGTGGCGGGGCGAACCCCGGCAAAGGGCGGCTTTCCGGGGATCAAATCCGATGGTGAAGGAAGAAGAACAGACGATCGCGGCGCGCGACGGCTATTCGCTCGGCGCCACGCGACGGCGGCTCGATGCCGAACCGTCGGCCACCGTGCTGATCGCCGCGGCGACCGCCGTTCCTGCGGGCTTCTACCGGCGCTTTGCGAGCTATCTGGCGGAACGCGGCTTTGATGTCGTGACTTTTGACTATCGCGGGGTTGGACGGTCGCGACCGAAGTCGCTCAAGGGCTTCGACGCGCGAATGCGCGACTGGGCCGACCTCGACACAACAGCCGCGGTCGAGTTCGCCGCGGCGCTCAATCCCGGCAAGCCGCTTCTCTATGTCGGCCACTCTTTCGGCGGTCAGGCGCTTGGCTTGCTGCCGAACAACACGAAGGTGAGCCGCGCACTGCTCGTCGCGTCACAGGTCGGGTACTGGCGCTATGTCACCGGCGCGTTTGAACGCTGTCGGGTCTACGCGATGCTGCGCTTCATCGGGCCGGCGATGGTGAACACGCTCGGCTATCTGCCGGCGGGCGTTGGACTCGGCGACGGCGTGCCGCGTGGCGTCTTTCTCGAATGGGCGAGCTGGTGCATGACGCCCGGCTACCTGTTCGACGACGAGACGCTCACGTCTCGCGCGAATTTCCCGCAGTACAGGGGCGCGGTGCGCGCCGTCGGCATGGCCGACGATCCGTGGGCGACGCCGCCCGCTATCGCCCGGCTCCTGCAAGGGTTCACCGGCACGAAGCCGGAGCACATCACGGTTCAACCGCGCGATGTCGGCGCAGCCAAGATCGGCCACTTCAATTTCTTCCGCGCCGATTTCCGTGGCACGCTGTGGAAGGATGCGGCGGACTGGCTCGCCGCGAAGTGAGCGCTAGCGGCGCGTGGCGAGATTGCCGTAGACCTTGCGCAGCGTCTTCTTGAACTGCGAAAGCTCAGACGACGAAAGTCCGCTGGCGGCTGTTTCTTCCAGCGCGATTGCGACCGGAATCAACTTTTTCACAAGCGCCCTTCCCTTGGGCGACAGCTGCACGAGCACCTCGCGGCTGCTCGTCTCCGAGCGGCTGCGGTTGACGAACCCGAGCCGCACGAGCCGCGTCACCAGCCGCGAGATCGTCGAGGCTTCGATGCTGGTGACACTCGCCAGATCGATCTGGCGCTGGCCACCGTTATTCGAGAGCGCCGCCAGCACGCGCCACATGTCGATGCTGAGCTTGCTCGCCGCGAGCGCGCGGCGCGTATAGGTCTCAACCAGCGCCGCGCCGACGCGGTTGACCAGATACGGCAGATAGTCGTCGAGCTTGAGGGCGTCCTGAGACAAGCGAGCCTCGCGAAGCGGAGATTTAAGGCAGCAGCGCTGACCTGTCATCCACGCCCGATGATACCCCGCAATTCAATGCCATTGCAATTGATGCAATTGCATGCATCATGACAGCAAGAATTCCGCGAAGCGGATAGCCAGAGGGAGAACGCCCATGGAATTCGGGTACTTCACGCTCAGCGACAATCACTACGACAACAACACCCGCTCGCCGAACCAGTTCGTCGCCGACATCACGGCGGAGGCGCTCTATGCCGACGAACTCGCGATGCATTCGGCGTGGATCGGCGAGCATCATTTCAATTCGCTCGGCGTGCTCTCCTGCCCCGACCTTGTGCTTGCCTATATCGCAGCGCGGACGAAACACATCCGGCTGGCGCCGGCGGTCACGGTGTTGCCGCTTCACCATCCCATTCGCGTCGCGGAGCAATGGGCCTCGCTCGACCTGCTCTCGAACGGCCGCGTCGACTTCGCGGCAGGGCGCGGCTACGACAAGCGCGAATATCTCCCATTCAATGTTTCGTTCGATAACAACCAGGAAATTTTCGAGGAAGGTCTCGAACTGGTGCGCAGGCTCTGGGCCGAGGACGGCCGCATCTCGCATCACGGCAAGCACTATTCCTTCGACGACGTGCGCATCACGCCGAAACCGGTGCAACGGCCGATCCCGACTTACGTCGCGTCGTTCTCAAAGCTTTCCATTGAGCTCGCGGCACGCCTCGGCTGCAATTTGATCGTGGCACCCTTCGCCGCCGCCATGAGCTTCGGCGGGCTGCGCCAGGTGGTCGACCTCTACAATGAGACCTGCGTGAAATACGGCCAGAAGCCGGGCCGCGTGATGTGCAGCTACTTCACGCACTTCGCCGACAATCCGGTGCAGGAGCGCGCGCAGCGCGAGCGGCAGGTACGCTACTACAAGGAGTGTGTGATCCCTGCCTTCCCGAGCGATCCGAAGACGGCGCCGCCGAGCTATCGCTATTTCATCGAGATGGTCGAGCGGCTGCACAAGGTGCGGCCGGAAGACCTCACCGAAAACTCGGTGCTGCTCGGCTCGTCGCAGCAGATCACCGACACGTTGAAGAAAGCGGAAGCGGCCGGAATTAGCGAAGTCATCCTTTATGTGAATGTTGGCCTGAAACCGCACGCGCAAGTAAAAGACGAGATGGCGCGCTTCATGCGCGAGGTCGCGCCGGCCTTTGAGGGCAAGCATAAACTGCGAGCGGCCTAGCACCAAGCCTCATGGTGAGGAGCGAACCATGAGGCCCCTTAGCCAAGAATTTTCAACACTTCCTTCGCCGTGCGCTGGCCAGAGAGCGACGCGCCGCCGGCCGTTTGCGCGAATTCGCGCCCGAATGCCTCGCCCGCGAAGAAGAGGCGATTCGCTACCGGCTGCTCCAAATCGCGGCGCGCCGTCGTGCGGCCCGGCCGCGCGGCGGAGTACGCACCCCTCACCCACGGGTTGCTTGCCCAGCGGCTGATCTCGCCTTTGACGACGTGCTTCCCGGCATCGTTGCCGAACATGCGCTTGAGCGCGCCGGACGCAAAATCGACGGCGATGTCGCGGCCCGCCGCACTCATCTCCCAGCCGAAATTTCCGCCGGCAAAGCCGATCATGACGTTGAAGTCGAAGGGGAACGCCAGGAAGTAGATGTCCTGGTTGCTCGCCTGCTCGCACAGCAAATCCTCGAACGCCTTGAGGCCGAAACGCTCGCCGTCGAGCACGAGCGGAATCTTCAGGAGCATGCCCATGGGCAGGTCGGCGATGGCCTGCTGCTTTGCCGCGGGCAACATCGGATCGAAGGCGATCGTGCCGCTCCGCAAGGCGCCGGTCGATGCCGTCACGATGCAGGCGCGCGCCGAGACATTGCCCTTGTCGGTTTCGACCACGACACCAGGACCGCCGTAGCGGATGCGGCGCACCGGCGTTTCGAGCGAGACCGGGATGCCCTCGCCCAGCCGCTTCACCACGTTGCCGAAGCCCTCGCGCACCAGAAAGTTCGGCTCAAGCTCGGCCTGATCGTTGTAGTCGCGGATCGCGAGTTCATCGAGGTCGACGGCCATGTCCATCGGGCCGATATAGGTCGCGGCGACCTGCTCCTCGGGTGTACGGACGGCACGGACGGAGGAGACGGCACCGTCGCGCGTGCGCGCCGCCTGCTCGTTCAGATCGACGATCTGCTGGCGCGCGCGCTTCATGCGCTTCATCTCGTCATCGGTGAAGCGGCGGTTGTCGAAGTAAACGCGATCGACGGAATCGTCGTGCTCCGCGAGCGTGAAGCCCGCCTCCTTCGCAATCGGCAGATACGGATTGCGGTCGGCGGAGTGAACCCAGGCGCAGCCCCAGTCGAACGGTAGCCCCAGCGTTTCGCTTTCGGTGTAGGCGCGGCCGCCGACGCGGTTCATCGCCTCGAGCACGATCACGCTCTTTCCCGCCGCCATCAGCACGCGCGCCGCCGACAGGCCCGCCGATCCCGCGCCGATGATTGCGACATCGGGATTTGCCGGCAGCGTCTGTGCGAACGTAATGCGCGGCATCAGCGGCATGGCCGCCGCCGCGCCAAAACCCGCCAGCACGTCACGGCGCGAAGGATGTTGTCGGAGCGGCATATTTACTCCCGCGTCAGGCCTTGGCGCGCAGCGTGACGAGCTCTTCCGCCGCGGTCGGATGCAGCGCCACCGTCGCATCGAGATCGGCCTTTGTCGCGCCCATTTTCACCGCAATCGCCACCATCTGAATCATTTCCGCCGCCGCCTCGCCGACGATGTGGACGCCGAGCACGCGGTCGGTCGCCCGATCCACCACAAGCTTCATCAGAACGGTGGTGGCGCGGCCCGACATCGTCGATTTCATCGGCCGGAAGCTCGTGCGGTAGATGTCGATCTCGCGGCCACCGTCGCGTGCTTCCGCCTCGGTGAGGCCGACCGTGCCGATCTCCGGCTCGGAGAAAACGGCTGTGGCCACATTCGTACGATTGAGCGACCACGGCTTCTTGCCGAATATTGAGTCCGAAAACGCATGACCCTCGCGGATCGCGACGGGCGTGAGTTGCAGCCGGTCCGTGACATCGCCGATCGCGTAGATCGACGGCACAGTCGTTCTCGAATTGTCATCGACGGCGATCGCGCCCCGGGCGTCAATCGCGACGCCGACCGCTTCCAACCCCATGTTGGCGGAGTTGGCGCGGCGCCCGGTGGCGAACATGACCTGATCCACGTCGTGCGCGGCACCGTCCGACAGGCGGGCGCAGAGCGCATGGCCCTTCTTCTCGATCGCCGACACTTCGTGCTTCAGCACGAACTGAATGCCGCGCTCCTGCATCTCGACGCGCACATGGTGACGAACGTCGTCGTCGAAGCCGCGCAGGATCTCGTCACCGCGATGAACGAGCGTCACATGCGAGCCGAGCCCGGCGAAAATGGTCGCAAATTCCAGCCCGATATAACCCGCGCCGACAATGACGATGCGCCGAGGCAGCTTCTTTAAATGAAAAGCTTCGTTCGAACTGATGGCGAGATCGATGCCGGGAATGCGCGGCAGCACCGGGTGGCCACCCGTCGCGACCAAGATGTGCGCGGCAGTAACTCGCGCGCCGGTCTTGAGGATGCGAACCGTGTGAGCATCTTCGACAATCGCGCGGCTCTCAACGATGCCCACCTTGTTGCGCCCGAGCGTCGCGCGATAAGCAGCTTCGAGGCGCGCAATTTCCCTGTCCTTGTTCGCAATCAGCGTCGGCCAGTCGAACTTCGCGCCCTTGATCGTCCAGCCGAAGGCCGCGGCCTCCTCGAACTCATAGGCAAAGCGGCTGGCGTAGACGAGCAACTTCTTCGGCACGCAGCCGCGGATCACGCAGGTGCCGCCGACGCGATACTCCTCGGCGATCATCACGCGCGCGCCATGCTCCGCCGCAATGCGCGCGGCGCGCACGCCGCCGGAGCCTGCTCCGATGACGAAGAGATCGACGTCGAATTGCGCCATGCGCCCCCGCGCGCGGGCCGGTCAGATCGTGTGGCCGCGCTTCTTCATCTCGGCGCGCAAGGTCTGCACGATCTCCTCAGAGAGCTTCCCGCCCCATTCCTGGGTCTTGACGAAGCTTTCCTCAAGCACGTTCGGCAGCAGCGTCACGAACTTCTTGCCGACAGCGCTCTGATAGAAGGTCAGCAGCTCTTTCAGCTCCTGCGGCGAGAAGCGCGTCGCGTAGACGCCCGCAATGATGTCGATGATTTCGCTCGTCCGCTTCTCAAAACCAGGGCCGATGGCCTTCAGCGCCTCAACCAACGTCTTCTGCAGGTCCGGATTCTGTTGCACGAAAACGTTGAGCGACTGCTGGAGGATCGATGGCACGACGCCCTCGAACGCGCGTGTCGCACCCGAAGCCACCACGACCTCGCGCGCGATCTGAACGTTGGCGCTGGTCGGCGCCGTCTGAGCGGCAGCCGTCGCGCCGAATGCGCCAAGGGCGGTCAGCAGCGTCAGGGCACGCAGGGCACCCGCAAGGGTCGAACGAAACATCACAGTCTCCTCCAAAAACGCTCAAACTTTTTCGACGATGCGCACGCCCGAAGGCCCGGCAAGAATGGCACGCCGGGCTACCCCGATGAATAGCCCATGTTCGACGACGCCGGCGACTTCGGCAAGACGGCGCGCGAGCGACGGCGCATCCGGAATGGCCGTCAAAGCAGCGTCGACAATGCAGTGTCCCTGATCCGTGACAAAAACATGGCCGTCCGCCTTGCGGCGGACTTGCAACGGGCCTTTACAGCCCTCCGCCGCCAACGCGGCTTCGATCGAGCGCAGGATCGCCGGGATGCCAAAGTCGACCACTTCGATCGGCAGCGGAAAGCGCCCGAGGCGCTGCACATATTTCGACTCGTCGGCGATCACGATCATTTCGCGCGACGCGCAGGCGACGATTTTCTCGCGCAGGAGCGCGCCGCCGCCGCCCTTGATCAGGTCGAGCGCGGCATCGACTTCATCCGCGCCGTCAATCGTCAGATCGAGCTCGGGCATTTCGTCCAGCGTCTTGAGCGGAACCCCAAGTCTCTCCGCCTGCCGTTTCGTCGCTTCCGACGTCGGGACGCCCGTGATCTTGAAGCCGGCCTTCACCTTCTCCGCGAGCAGATCGACGAAGTGAGCGGCGGTCGAGCCGGTCCCCAGCCCGAGGCGCATGCCGGGGCGGACGAATTCGAGCGCGCGGGCCGCAGCCTCGCGCTTCAGTTCGTCGGCGCTCGTGGAAGATTGGGAGGTCAGCATCTCGACCGTCCGGCAGGGCCTCTTGAATGCGGCGGCGTGGTAGCACGCCCCGGCTCGCCCGCCAATGCGAAGATCGGCCCGCCTCTTGTGGACTTTCGGGCGGTCGAACGGTACCGAACGGCCACCGGGACTCTCCATTCATGCCCTCTCAACCGACAATCGCCTTTGACCTCGACGGCACGCTCGTCGACACCGCGCCCGACCTGATGGCCGCGCTCAATTTCGTCCTTGGCGAAGCGGGCCTTGCGGCCATTGAAGACGCGCAAATGCGTAATCTGGTCGGCGGCGGGGCACGGCTCATGATCGAGCGCGGCCTCGCCCGGCACCGCGTGCCGGCGTCAGCCTCAGACGTGGACCGAATGCTTGAGGATTTCCTCCGCTTCTATGAAAAGCACATCGCCGACCATTCAAGACCCTTTCCCGGCTGCGCCGAAATGCTTGATGCGCTCACCGCGCAAGGCGCGCGGCTGATTGTGGTCACCAACAAGATCGAGCGTTACTCGGTGCAGCTCCTGGAGACACTGGCGCTGGCCGACAAATTCTCGGTCATCGCCGGACCCGATACATTCGGCGTGCGCAAGCCCGATCCCGGCCATCTGCTGAAGGCAATCGAGCGCACGGGCGGCGATCCGGCGCGGACAGCGATGGTCGGAGACTCGATCACCGACATAAACACAGCGCGCGCGGCGCGGGTGCCCGTCGTCGCCGTGTCGTTCGGCTATCGGAACGAGACAATCGAGGAGCTGGCGGCGGATCACGTCGTGGACCGTCTCGGCGAACTGCCAGCGCTCTTCGGCCGCATCGGGCTTCTCCCGGCGCATTAGCTTCCGGTTAACCATTCGCGGGAAGAGTGGGCGGATACAGATTTCATGCCGCCGGAGCCGGTTCGCCGCGATCCGCGCGGTGTCCGGACATTTGCAATGGCCCTGTTCGCGCGCTTCAAGCGAAGACCGACCACCTCGGCGGTCGTCGCCGACGCACCGCCATTGCTGCCGCCGCTGCCGCCCGACAATCCGAACGACGCGGCGCGCCTGCGAGAGGCGCTGGACAACGCGCGGGAGTCGCTCGACCTCTTTGAGTCCGACCTCGCCAAACTCATCGGCAAAGTAAGCAACTCAGCCGATCTGGTTCATGCCGGTATCGGCAATTCAACGCAGGCGCTTGAGGGCATCCGGAGCCGCTCCGGGCAACTCAATGAGCAGGCTGCTGTCGCAGAAGCCGACGTGAGTGAACTCGCGCAGGCAACGGATGAACTCGCTCAATCCTCCGCCGAAATCGGCCGGCAGGTGGACGTCGTCGGCAAGCTGACCGACGAGGCGACGGCCGCCGCCGATAACGCCGGCGTCACCATCGACAGTTTGCGCGCATCGTCGCGCGAAATCGGCACGGTCGTCGGCCTGATTTCAAAGATCGCCAAGCAGACAAACCTGCTCGCGCTGAACGCCACCATCGAAGCCGCACGCGCGGGTGAAGCGGGCCGCGGCTTCGCGGTCGTCGCGAATGAAGTGAAATCGCTTTCGGTCGAGACGCAGCGCGCGACCGACGAGATCGTGCGCCGGATCGAGAAGCTCCAGAACGACGCGCAGACATCCATCGAATCGCTCGCGCGCATCTCGGGCGTGATCGAGAACATCAAGCCCGTGTTCGTCGCCATCGCCGCCGCGGTCGAGGAGCAAGGAGCGACGGCGGGCGAGTTGTCAAAAAATGCGAGCACCGCCTCGAAATTTGTCGGTCAGGTCGCCGTCAGCGGCCGCGATATCCGTGACGGATCGGAAAAGGCAAGTCGGGAAATTCAGGACGTTGACCGGGAAGGAAAGGTCGCCGCGAAACGTACGCAGACGTTGCGCTCGCGCTTTTCTATCTTCCTGCGCCAGACGGAGATCGGCGATCGCCGCCAGCATGAACGCCTGCCCTGCAGCGTCGCCGTCACCGTCGAACACGCCGGGCAGTTCATTGCTTCAACTTCAATGGACCTGGGCGCCGTCGGCATCAGCGTCATGCCGGAGCAAAGCACCTCGATCGGCGCAGGCGCGCGCTGCAACCTGCACATCGAGACTATCGGCCGTATCGAATCTCGTGTGGTCGCCCGCTCCGCGCACGGCTTGCATCTGCATTTCGAGCGGATCGACTCCGACGTTCGCGCGCGGGTGGACGCAAAACTTGCCGCCCTGCGCGAAGAGAATGTCGAATTCATCGACCGCGCCATGAGAGCAGCGGCGGAGATTTCCGGCCGTCTCGATGCCTTGCTCGCCGAAGGCCGTATTTCGCGCGACGAGCTGTTCGATACGGACTATCTGCCCATCGAGGGGACCAATCCGCCGCAGTACCGCACGAAGTATCTCGATCTGTTCGAGCAGACATTGGTGGATATACTTGAGTCCTACCGCGCGCTCGACCGGCGCATGGCGTTCTGCATTGTCGTCGACCGGAACGGCTATATCCCGGTCCACAATCGCGACTACTCGCATCCGCAGCGCCCGAACGATCCGGCGTGGAACCTGTCGCATTCGCGTAACCGGCTGATCTTCGACACGCGGGCCGGGCTGTGCGCCGCGCGCAATACGCGGCCCTATCTCGTGCAGACCAATCCGCGGCCGATGGGCGGCGGGGTTGTCGTGATGATGAAGGAGTTCACGAGCCCCGTGCGGGCCGGCGGACGCCACTGGGGCGGCCTTCGCATGGTCTACGAATACTGAGGCGGCTCGGGCGCTTGCTTGACACCCTGCAAGCGCCCACCTTACATCCGCCCGTTCCGGGATCGGGCGCGTAGCTCAGCGGGAGAGCACTCCCTTCACACGGGAGGGGTCACAGGTTCAATCCCTGTCGCGCCCACCATTTCGGAAGGCGAATTCCTTGGACTTTGTTGTCGGCTGTCTCTGTCTGAGCATTGGCTGCGCGGTGGCGTGGGTGCTCGCACTCTATACTCCGCGCGGCGAGACGATGCTCATCGGCGATACATTTGCAGCCACGGTTGGCGCCGCATTGAGCGCCCTCATCCTCTGGTGGCTCGCGCCGGTTTATATCGTCGTCGGCTTGTTGGTCCTGGGCCCGTTTTTCGCGCGCGGCGCAATCGCGCTCGCCGACCGCGCGCGCCGGACGATGTTCGCGGGACGGCACTCCTCTTTCTGACAATCCTGTGAGAATGGCCCATTGCGGCCGATCGCCGATTGCGGCGCAGGCGAAATTGTGGCGATTGGAAGATGGATGAAGCGCCGAGTCATGTTGGCGCCGGGCAAGCGGGGGCAAGCATGCGGGCGGTCGTTGCGGGAGCTTTATTCATTGCGGCGGTGACGATGGTGCCGCGCGCCGAAGCGCAGTTCTTTCCGGGCTTCGGAACCAATTCGCCGCAGTATGAAATGATCGACCGCGAGACGGGCCGCTCCATCGGTCCCGTCGGCCGCCGCGGATTGATCAGCGGCTCGCCCGTTCCGCGATCACAGGTGAGTTTCGACGGCCGCAAATACGCGCCGGGCTCGATTGTCATCAACACGTCGGAGCGCCGTCTCTATCTCGTTCAGAACGAGAGCAGCGCGCTGCGCTATGGCATCGGAGTCGGCCGCGACGGCTTCCGCTGGTCGGGCACGCACAAGGTGACGGCGAAGCGCGAGTGGCCGGACTGGGTGCCGCCGGAGGCGATGCTCAAGCGTCAGCCGAACCTGCCGCGCCATATGAAGGGCGGGCCGGAAAACCCGCTCGGCGCGCGAGCGCTTTATCTGGGTTCAACGATCTACCGCATCCACGGCTCCAATGAGCCGGACACGATCGGTGAAGCGGTGTCGTCGGGTTGCTTCCGTATGGCCAATGAGGATGTCATCGATCTCTATGAGCGCGTCCCGGTCGGCGCGACGGTGCATGTCCTGAACTGACCGCTGCGCGTTCCGCCTAGGGCTTGTGTCCCGGCGGATCGCGCGAGAGATTCTTTGCCTTCAACTCGTCGAGATAGCGCGTCCAGCGCTGGTCGTATTCGCGCGCGAGTTGGCGGAAGAAGTCCCACGAGTAGATGCCGGTCGAGTGCATGTCGTCGAACACGAGCCGCACCGCATAATTGCCGACCGGCATCACCTCCATGATCGCCACATGGCGCTTGCCGGGGACGGTCTTGCGCTCGTTCGGATTGTGCCCCTGCACTTCCGCGCTCGGGCTCTCCACGCGCAGGAACTCGGCGGGAAACGAGTGGCTGGCGCCGTCGTCGAACGAGATGGTGAGCGTCTGGCGGTCCTTATGGAGCCGCAGTTCGGTCGGCCAGACGGATTGGGCAGATTCGGGCATGGCGGGAAGGTAGCCGACTTGGCCGCATGGGCAAGGTTGCGCCGCACGCTTTACGGGCCCATGTGTGTGTTTCAGTATGGTTCCAAACGGAAGACCCCGCGCGAAATGCTGACCAAGAGCGACCAGACAAGGCCCGGCGGCACCACGACCCCGCTCATCGACCCGTTTGGACGGGCGATCAGCTATCTGCGCGTCTCGGTCACCGATCGCTGCGACTTCCGCTGCTTCTATTGCATGTCCGAACATATGAGCTTCCTGCCGAAGCAGGACCTGCTCACGCTCGAAGAACTCGACCGGCTGTGCTCCGCCTTTGTCGCGCGCGGTGTGAAGAAGCTGCGCCTCACCGGCGGCGAGCCGCTCGTGCGGCGCGACATCATGGTTCTCTTCCGCTCGCTGTCCCGCCATCTCGACACCGGCGCGCTTGACGAGTTGACGGTGACAACGAACGGGTCGCAGCTCGCGCGCTTTGCGAAGGATCTCGCGGCGTGCGGCGTAAAGCGCATCAATGTCTCGCTCGACACGCTCGACCCGCAGAAGTTTCACGCGATCACGCGCTGGGGCGATCTCTCAAAGGTGCTCGCCGGCATTGATGCTGCGCAGGAAGCCGGACTCGCCGTCAAGATCAACGCGGTCGCGCTGAAGGGCGAAAACGAGCACGAGATTCCTTCACTCATGGAATGGGCGCATGGCCGCGGCATGGATTTGTCGCTCATCGAAGTCATGCCGCTGGGTGAAGTCGGCACGGAGCGCGTCGATCAGTACCTGCCGCTTTCGCTTGTTCGCGCACGGCTCGCGGAGCGCTACACACTTGAGGACATCGACTACCGCACCGGCGGACCTGCGCGTTATGTGCGGGTGAAGGAGACCGGCGGCCGGCTCGGCTTTATCACGCCCCTCACCCATAATTTCTGCGAAGGCTGCAACCGCGTGCGCGTCACATGCACCGGCACGCTCTTCATGTGCCTCGGTCAGGAAGACGCCGCCGACCTGCGAACGCCGCTGCGCGCGTCGGAGTCCGACGCATTCCTTCAGGCGGCCATCGACGAGGCGATCGCGCGGAAGCCAAAGGGCCACGACTTCGTCATCGACCGCCGCACGAAGCAACCGGCCGTTTCGCGTCACATGAGCATGACCGGCGGCTGACTCGGCTGCGCGACAGGCCTGCGAGCCGCGCTCTTCCTTCCTTGACTTGATCGGATAGAGTGCCCGCGCCGCCGCCCGGCGGCGTTGTTTTGCCGGTTCCCACGGACTGCCAATGGCCGACACTTCCGCGAATATGCGCGGCGTCCGATTTCTGCTGGTCGCGACGACGTGCCTCGCAATCAACGATGCCTGCAACAAGCATCTTGCGGCCACGTTGCCGGTTGCGGAGATCGTGCTTCTGCGCGCGGTCATTTCGGCGGCGATCGTGCTGGCGATCCTCTGGTTGAGAGGCGAACTCGCCGGGCTCGGCGCGATCCTGCGGCCCGATATCATGCTCCGGAGCTTTGCCGAGTCATGGATCGGCCCGTTCCTGATCATTGCCTTCGCCTTCATGACGCAGGCGGACGTGACCTCGATCTACATGGTGGCGCCGGTGTTCGTGGCGCTTGTGGGCTTCGGTCACTTCAAGGAGCAGTTCAGCTGGACAATCCTGTCGGCGAGCCTGCTCGCGCTCGTCGGCGCGTGGCTGTTCGTGAACCCCGGCGGCGGCGTGTTGCAGCTTGTCGCACTCCTGCCGCTCGCGGCGTCGGCGTGCCAGGTGCTGCGCGAAGTGATCTCCCGCACCATGGGCAAGAAGGCCGAGGGCGGCACGCAGGTCTCGAACCGCATCATCCTTCTGTCGACCGCCCTCTTCTCCATGATCGCCGCGGGCATCCTCGCGGTCTTCTTCCCGTGGGTGACGCCGGTCACGGTCTGG
>Ga0307505_10000441_pt1 | contig 46636 bp, 44 predicted proteins | sample 23_S_MG_FD_202183 | JGI IMG/M metagenome (GOLD analysis project Ga0307505, IMG submission 202183) | Soil microbial communities from Populus trichocarpa stands in riparian zone in the Pacific Northwest, United States - 23_S | ecosystem: Environmental > Terrestrial > Soil > Riparian zone > Trees...
CGCCCGGGCTGCGATCAGCGCACTTCGGGGCCCCGCACGCCCCAGCATTCACACCCGCGCCGAGCTGACGCGAGGCTCCGACCCACCGACGCCGGGACGCGCCCAGGCGGGCGCGTCCCGGCGTCGGTGGGTCGGAGCCCGGCCCGCGCCCGGAGACGTGCCGAGGGGCGGGGTTGCCGGTCCCCGCCCCTCGACCACCGGCCACGCGCCAATGCGTGGCGCGTCCCTCAGTCGGTCGCCTCCGCTGCGCCCAAGCCGTGTTGGATGCTCCGCGCGTCGAGCGCCGCCCTCAGCGCGGACCGCGCGGCGCTGAGCGACAGCTCCACATGCGCCGGGGTGTGCGCGGCGGATACATGACCGCGCAGCCCATCACGATCGGGCTTCTCCAGCACACCCCGCTTGCGCAACTCCAGCCGATAGCCCGCCAACAGCCCGTCGTCGATCCGGGCGACGTCACGGACCGACCTCAGCTCGCCCGCCTCGACCAGCGGCACCAACGAGAAGACCGACCCGTACCCGGTCACCGCCGCCGCGATGCCGGCGTCTTGAACCAGCGCGCGCAACCCCTCCCGCAGGTCCTCGCCCAGGCTGTTCATGCGCGCCCGCGCGGTTCCGTCCTCGAACGCGCGGAGCGTCGCCAGCGCAGCGGCAACGCTGGCCCTGTTGCCGTTGAAGGTCCCGAAGTGCATCGTGGCGCGCGGCCCGCTCACAAGCGCGGACATCGGCTTGCGCCGGCCGGCGACCACCCCGATCGGCAGGCCGTTGGCCAACCCCTTTCCAGTCGTCGTGATGTCAGGCCGGACCCCCGCCAGTGCCTGGTAGCCGCCCGCCGCGTGACGCCACGACATCACCTCGTCGAAGATCAGGAGCGCCCCGTGGGTATCGCAGGACTCGCGCACCGCCTCAAGGAACCCGTACGCCGGCTCGATCGTGCCACAGCAGTTGTGGGCGACCGGTTCGAGAATGACCGCCGCCACCCCACCGGTAGCCAGGGCGGCCGTGACGCTGTCGGGATCGTTGTAGCGGGCCTGCCGTGTCGTGCCCAGCCGTTCGTGACCGTGATAGCACTCCGCCAGGGTGACGATCGTGTCCCTTCCGGTCGTCGCCCGTGCGATCCGTGCGGCAACCAGGTTCGCCTCGGTACCGCTGTTGGCGAAAGTCACCATGTCGGCCGATGGGAACTCCTCCACCAGCCGCGCGGCCAACTCGACTTCCTCCCGAGTCACTCCGAGTCCGAAGGTCGTGCCGTCCCGCAGTGCCCGCGCGACCGCCTCCGCCACTCCGGGGTGAGCGTGACCGAGCGGCACCGCTCCGGCTCCGCCGACGTAGTCGATGAAGACGTTTCCGTCCGCGTCGGTCACGCGCGCGCCGCTTCCACTGACGATCGACAACGGCGGCTCGACCGCCCTGCGCGACGACGTCACCCCGTCGGGAATCACTGCCTCCGCCTCGATCGCAATCCCCGCGCTCGTCGAAACCTTCACTGCATCTCCTTCGGGTGATAAAGCTCGTAGTTGAACTCGCTACGAAAGCCCGCGCGTTCGTAGAGGGGAACCCCGACCGGTGACGCTTGCAGCCGCGCGCTGCGACACCCGCGCTGGCTCGCCTCGTCCAGGGCCACATCCAGCAGTCTCCGCGCGTGGCCGCGTCGCCTCGATCGCGGCGGCGTCGCCACCATGTTGATGCCGCACTCCAACCCGTCCGCGCTGTCGATCGCGCACAGTGCCGACACCGCCGAGCCCTCTTCGACCGCCACGTATATGCGACCCCGGTCGGGAACCGTGACGGTGCCCAGCAGGCCGCCGGAGGCCAGCGCGTAGGTCACGTCGTTGAGCGCCGCCAGCTCGTCCGCACTGCCCCGACGCCACCCGCCGCCGCGCTCGCGCGGCTCCCGCTCGGAAAGGTCGAGCACCATCGCACGGACGAGCTCTCGCCGGACGTACCGACGGGCGGCCAGGCCCGCCCGCGCCACGCCGTCCCACTCCGGAACCCACACCGCCCACTCTCCGACGTGGGCCTCACGGTACGCCTGCGCGATGCTCGCCAGCGCCCCGATCAACCGTGCTGGACGCTCGTAGACGACGACATTGGCGATCGCACGCGGGGTACCGGGGGCGATCGACAGCGCAACCCCCGCGCCGACGCTGGCCCAACGATCCCCGCCGAAGAGCCCGAGCGAGTCCCGCAGCCGGGCCGCGTGGTGCTCCAACGCGGCGGTACGTGGGTCCGCTGCGGCCGTCACCGGGACGCCAGCCAAGCGGCTGCGTGCGCCAACTCGCCTGCTTCGACATCCTCGCCCCACTGCACCGGTCCACCCCGGTCGTCGGGCAACGGCAGGTGCTGATTGCCGCCCCTCTGACGGACCACCTCGGCCAGCCCATCGGCGAGCAGTTCCGGCGTCAACGCCGGATGGGTGGTCGGAATCCCGAGCCGGCCGGCGAGGTCGAGCAGGCGCTCACGGCCCTCGGGGCTCATGTGTCCCCGCTCGGTGGCCACATGCCACATGAGCGCCATATCGACGGCGACGCCGTCGCCGTGCCGGATGTTGGCCCTGCGCTCCAGCAGCGGCCCGACGGCGTGGCCGTAGTCGCTGAGCCGCCGCCGGTCCGCCTCGCGCGGGTTCGCTTGCAGTTCGGTCAGCATCGCGTCGATCGACCACTCGATGACCCGCTGCATCGGCGTGTCGCGCTCGCCTCGCCACGCACGAAGCCCTTCGGCGTGGGCCTCCAACCACCCGACGATGCGGGCATCGCGCACCAGGCCGATCTTCAGTGCCTCCGCGAAGCCACCCGCGATGTCCTCCGGTCGCGAGGTGGCGATCAGGCCCGGATCGACGTAGGTGATCAGCGATGGGCAATATCCGCCGACGCGATTCTTCGCCGTCCCGACGTTCACGCCGACCTTGAGCCCCACCCCAGCGTCGATCGCCCCAATCAAGGTCGTCGGGACACGGACCCACGGCACGCCGCGCCGATATCCCTGCGCCACCACGCCGACGACATCCAGCGTCGCGCCGCCGCCGAGCGCGACGATCACCTGATCACGGCCAGCGCCGGCCTTGTCGAGATCGCGAACGATCCCCTCGACCACCGAAAGCGACTTCACGCCCTCGCCACCCGAGAGCACGGAAAGTCCATAGTCGATGTTCCAGTGCGCGAGATAGCTCTTGCACTGGCGCCCGAAGATCTTCCACGCGCCCGCGTCCGCCACCACGTACAGGCGCGGGCCGAGCGCGGCAAGGTGCGGTGTCTTGAGGTTCAAGAGACCCGGCACCAACTCCACCGCCCAGCGGTCGTGCTCGCAGACCGCCGCCCACCGTCGGCCGCCGTCGTCGCGGTACAGGCCGGGCGCTCGCTCCTCCAGGCCCGAACGGATCGCGGACAGCCTGTAAGGCTCCAACTCCTCCACGCGCTTCCTCTCCCTCGCCCGGCTCGACGCGGCCGGGATTCACCTGGCGGCGGCAGTCGTCCGTCTAGTCTGTCGCCACCAGATGGAGCCGACGCAGTGACTGCGATCCGGCTGCGGCGGTAGAGTGGTCAACCGGTCGTCCATGCCGGATCCACAACCGACACCCAACCAGGAGCTCCCTTCCTCGCTGCGCCTTCAGCCACGTGAGGCCCCGGTCGCGGAGATCACGCGCAAGCTGCTGGAGTTCCTCTTCTCGGGCAGCGTCCAGCCGGGCGGAAAGATCCCCTCCGAGCGGCAGCTGGCGAAGGCGCTCGCGGTGGGACGGTCCTCGGTGCGCGAGGCGATCAAGTCGCTGAGCGTGCTTGGGCTGCTCGACGTCCGTCAGGGCGACGGCACCTATCTCGCGAGCTCCGGCTCGAACCTGCTGCCCCAGGCGATCGAGTGGAGCCTGATGCTCGGCGAGCCGCGAACGCTCGACCTCGTCGAGGCGCGGGCCGAGATCGAGGTCGTCGTCGCCGGCCTGGCGGCGCGACGGGCCGACGCGGCCGGCGTCGCGCGAGTGCGCTCACGGCTCGAGGCGCTACGCGCCGCGGGCGCCGACGTGCCCAGCTACGTCGACGCCGACGTGGCCTTCCACCTCGAGATCGCCCGCCTCAGCGGGAACGAGGTCTTCGCCAACCTCGTCCAGAGCCTGCGGTCGCTGCTGGGCGCCTGGGCCAAGCGGGTGCTCGACCACGCCGGCGAGACGGAGTCCTCGTTCGCGATGCACGAGCCGATCGCCGAGGCGATCGCGGCCGGCGACCCCGAGGCGGCTCAGGCAGCGATGCGGGCCCACATGGAGCGCGCCGACCGCCGTCTGCGCGAGGCGCTGCCCACTCCAGACGCCGCCGGCTGACGCCGCCGCGCGGCTACCAGAGCGTCTGACCGCCCTCGATGACGAGGTTGTGCCCAGTCATGTAGTCCGACGCCTCGCCGGCCAGGTAGACCACGCCGGCCTGTAGGTCGGTCACCTCGCCGAGGCGGCCGGCCGGGATCTGGCCGAGCCACTCGGCGACCAGCGGCGCCAGCGTCTCGGACTCGTCGATCAGCGCCGTGCGGATGATCCCCGGCGAGACGCAGTTGACCCGCACGCCGCGTGGCGCCCACTCGGCCGCCAGCGTCCTGGTGAGCTGGACGACGGCCGACTTCGAAGCGTTGTAGGCGACCTGGCACTGCGGGTGGGGGACGATCAGCGACGCCATCGAAGCGGTGTTGATCAGCTTCCCGTACCCCGCGTCGAGCATCACTCGGCCGGCCGCCTGACAGCCACGGAAGACCCCGCGCACGTTGACCTCGAAGGTCCTGTCCCACTCCGCGGCGGTCGTGTCCTCGGCCGCGGCATTGAGGTTGATCCCGGCGTTCTGGACGGCGATCTCCAGCCCACCCCAGCGCTCGACGACCGCGGCAACGTAGCGCTCGGCGGCCTCGGGGTCGGCGACGTCGGCGGCGAGCGCCAGCGCGTCGACGCCCTTGGCCTCGAGCTCGGCGGCGACCGCCGTGGCGCGCGCGGCGTCGAGGTCGACGACCGCGACCCGCGCGCCCGCCTCCCCAAGCGCGTGGGCGTAGGCGCGGCCGATCCCCTGACCCCCGCCGGTCACCACGGCCCGCCGGCCGTCGAGACGCATCCGCTCCAGGATGGTCCGCCCGCCTGCGCCGGCGACGACCGGGTCTTCTGAATCGTTCATCTGCCCTCCATCGTGAGCTTCGCCGCCGACGCCACGCGCCGGAACTCTCGGGTTATCAGGGCGGGCGCCGCGAACAGGACGACGCCGGCGCCACGCCCGTGCCAGCCGGCCGTCGCCTCCGCGTCGCCGGCCACCACCCAGAGCGCGGCGTCGCGACCGCCGACGACCTCGCCGACGATCTGTCCGATCGCGGCATCGACGTCCGGGTGGTCGAGGTCGCCCGGATGCCCGAGCGAGAGCGAGAGATCTGTCGGCCCGACGAAGATCGCGTCGACACCATCGACCGCGGCGATCTCGGCGACGTGCTCGACCGCCGCGACGTCCTCGATCTGCACGACGACGAGCGTCTGCTCGCGCGCGGCGGCGATGTGCTCGCGGACGTCGACCAGGCCGTGATGCCCGGCTCGCGTGCTGGTCGCCAGGCCGCGCGTGCCGCGTGCCGGGTAGTGGGCGCTCCTGACGATCCGCTCCGCGGTCGCCGCGTCGGAGACGTGCGGCACGACGATGCCACAGGCGCCCGCGTCGAGTGCGCGCAGGATCTCCGGCCCGTCCGCCGAGCCGACCCGCACCAACGCTGGCACGCCGGCACTGTCGGCCGCGCGGAGGTGGTGCTCGAGCAGCTCGGTCCCGGCCGCGCCGTGCTCGGTGTCTATGACGACGAGATCGAAGCCGCAGTGGGCGGCGGTCTCGACGATCGCCGGCCCGGGCATCTTGACGATCATGCCGATCAGCGGCGCGCCGCCGCGGACGCGCGCCGACAGCGTCGCCGTGCCGTTGAGATCGACGCTCACGACAACCTCCGATCGGCAGTGCGGCCCCCGTTCGGCCCGAAGACGCGCAGCTTCTCGGCCGCCGCGTCCCGGACCGCGTCGAGCGCCGGCCCGAGCAGCCGCGCGAAGCCGTCGCCGCTCGGCGGGTCGGCGCCCAGCGCCAGCAGCGCGGCCCGGAAGGCGCGGCGGAGCTCGGTGTTGACGTTGAGCTTCGCGACCCCCAGGGCGATCGCGTCATTCACCTCTTCGGCCGGCAGCCCGGAGGCGCCGTGGAGCACCAGTGGGACCTCGACGCGGTCGTGGATCGCCGCCAGGCGGTCGAGGTCGAGCCGCACCGGCGCCGTCGGGATGCCGTGCACGTTGCCGATCGCCACCGCGAGGGCGGCGACGCCGGTCTCCTCGACGAAGCGCGCGGCATCGTCGGGGTCGGTCAGCTCCGTGGCCGCTCCGCTGGGCAGGCTCTCGTCCTCGTTGCCCGCGAAGCCGGCCAGCTCGCCCTCGACCCAGGCGCCGTGCGCCGCGGCCGCCGCCACGACCTCGCGCGTACGCGCGATGTTCTCCCGAAGCGGGAGCGCGGATCCGTCGTACATCACCGACGTGTAGCCCCGCTCCAGGCAGAAGCGGATCTCGTCGACGTCGGTGGCATGGTCGAGGTGCACCCCGATCTCCGCGCTGGACGCCTCGGCGGCCGCCAACGCCAGCGCGGCCAAAGGCTCGCGCCCGGCGTAGCCGAACGCGCTCGAACCGGCTTGGACCAGCGCCGGCAGACCCTCCTGCTCGGCCGCGGCGCAGACGGCGAGCGCCTGCTCGAGGTTGTAGATCGAGAACGCCGGGATCGCCCAGGCCTCCTCGCGCGCGCGCAGCAACGTCGCGAGGCCCCCGCCGATCACGCCGGCGCTCCCGCAACCCGGTCGAGGGCGCGCGTGAGGGAGTCGGCGCGTCCGACGTTGCCGGGAAAGACGACGTAGGGCGCCTCGGCGCCGAGCGCCCCGTCCTCGAGTCGCCAGGCGGCGACCTGGCCCTCGAAGAGCTGGCCGAGCACCGTCGCGCGTCCCGCGCCGAGCGCCTTGCGAGCGATGTCGTGCGAGGTGATCCCCCCCTTGGCGAGGACGAAGCTCGGCATCCGGCGCGCGACGATGGCCCGCACCGCGGCAACGATCCCAGCGGCTATCGCGGCCTTCGTCGCGACCGCGTCGCCTGGACCGCTCGAGCGCTCCTCGGCGCGTGAAGTCACCAGCGAGACGTCGGCCCGCGCCAGTCCGCTGACGCATTCGTCGACCGCACGCCGGACCGCCGCCGCGCGACGGCGGGAGGAGGCGATCAGATCGCCGGTGGCCAGCTCGACCACTCGCAGTCCTCGGCTTTCGACAGCCTGGGCCAGCTGCGCGGTGGTCAGCTCGGTGTGCGATCCGACCACCACGAGCCCCGGGCCGCGGCCGGCGCTCCCGCCGATCGGCGTGGGCACCGGACGGCCGGCACGGGCGGCGACGAACGACGGCGCGGTCCGGTAGACGAAGCGGCGCCCGTCGCGCTCGACGGCGGCAACCGCGCGCGCGAGCACGTCGAGATCGTCGCGGCGCTCGGCGTTGAGGACCACCGTGCGCCCGCCCACCGCCTGGCCGAGCAGCTCGCGCCGCGTCGGCTCGACGCCGGCCCGGATCGTCTCCAGCGGCACGCTCGCGACCTCAGACGGCAGCGCCGCGCGCGCGAGGCGTCCGGCCGCCCAGCGGCGCAGATTCGAGGTGTCGAAGCCGAACACCGGATCGCGGGCGAACTCGGTCTCGGCGACCGGGATGCGGCTGCCGTCGCGCTCGAGGTAGTGGATGTCGCCGACACTCACGCGGCCCGCCTCGACATAGGCGGGGCAGAGCAGCGTCGCGTCCAGTGGCGCTGCCCCGGCACGGCGCATTCCCGCGTCGAGCGCCACCACCTCTGCCGGGAAGTGGCCGCGCAGGGTCGAGTCGCCGCGGCTGAGCAGCCGCGGGGTCAGGCCGAGCTCGCCCGTCAGGGTCTGGATGGCCTCGCCGAGCCGCTCGTTGACCTCCACCGCCTCGGCCTCGGTGCCGGCGCGCGAGTTGGTGAGCGCAAAGACGATCGCCGAGCGCTGGCCGAGCGCCCAGCGCAGGTCGGCGTCGTCGAAGCGCAGCAGCAGCGGCACTCCGGCGACGGTCTGGCTGCCCGTCGGGTCGTCGTCGACCACGACGAGCCGCTCGTCGGGCCCGAGCAGCGGGGCCTCAGCCGCCAAGGACGTTCCACCCTCTGCCGTGGTCGCCACACGCCTCGCAGCCGTCGGCGGTGACGATCACGGTGTCCTCGAGCTTCACGAAGCCCTCACGCGCCGACGCATGCGTCTCGACGGAGATCACCATTCCGGCGCTCAGCGGATGCTCGCGGTGGGTCGCCGGGTAGGGCGGCGACCCGGTCTCGGTGAGGCGGGGCGCCTCGTGGGAGAGCAGTCCGGTGCCGTGGGCGAGGAAGGAGAGCTGGTCGCGGTCGGGCAGGTCGGCGATGGCGGCCGCGGCCGCGTCGAAGACGTCACCGCCGCGGCGCCCGGCGGCGATCGCCCCGCGCGCCGCGCGCTGGACGTGCGCGACCTGGTCGAAGAGGTCGCGCTGGCGACCGTCCGGCTGGCCCGCCACGCCCATCCGGGTGAGGTCGGCGACATAGCCGAGGTGGTCGGCGCCGGAGTCGAGCGACACCGCGTCACCGGGCCCGACCACGCGGTCGGACGGCGCGCGGTTGAGCCCGCTGCCACTGGCGATCAGGCAGTAGCCGAACCGCAGCCCGCGTACGGTCTGCTCGTTGCGCAGACGTTCGACGACCTCGATCTCGGTCATCCCCTCCGAGACCCCGTCGAAGGTGGCGAGCATCGCGTCGACCACCGCGGTCGCGCCCTCGCGCATGAGATCGAGCTCGAGCTCGCTCTTGACCGCGCGCAGGTCCTCGAGCGCCTGTCCGACATCGACGAAGGTCGCGTGCGGGAGCTCGCGCTCCAGGGCCTGTGCGGCGTCGGATGGGAGGTACGGCGGCTCGACGCCGATCCGCGCCCGCCCGAGCCCGCGCTCGCGCAGCTGGTCGGCCGCCGCCTCGGCGGCGCTCGCGGCGGTCCAGCTGACGTTCGCGACCGTGGGCGTCCAGGGCGGATCGATCTCGGTGCCCCAGTCCTCGTTGCCCGCGCCGACGTAGAACGCCTGGTCGGGCAGCCCGGCGACGTAGCCGACGACGGGCATGTAGCGGTCCATGCCGATCCCGTCGAGCGTGGCGTAGAGGAAGAACCGGTACCCGCCGAGCAGATAGCGCGTGTTGTGCGGGGAGGTGGCGAGCGCGACATCGACGCCTGCCGTGTCGAGCAGAGCGTCGAGCCGCTCGCGATCGAAGGGCAGGAGGGTCATGGCCGCGACCCTAGCAGATTGGTCGACCGGTCAACCTCTATCGGATCAAGGCCGAAGGCGGCGACCGCGTTGCGGTGGTACAGCAGCTCCAACTGGTCTGGCGGCAGCGCGAGTCCGTGCAGCTCGCGCGGCGGGAGGAAGTCGAACGGCGGCTCGATGTCGTCGCGACCGGTCTCGAAGACCAGCCGGTGGTGGTCGTAGAAGGCCGACGTCGCACGCCGGTCGCGTCCGCTGTCGGGCAGGTCGTAGGTCGCGGTGCGGATCAGGTCGCTGCCGAAGACGACCCGATCGGCGAATCGCGCGAAGATCCCGAGCACCGCGTCGCGGTGCTCGGCCGCGGCCAGGTCGCAGGTACGGGCGGCCGTGTCGACCATGTAGTTGGGGTAGGTCGCCAGCATTCGCGCCACGTCGGCGAAATCCATGAAGCAGCCGAAGTGCAGCCCGACGAACCGCGTCGCGGGATGGGACGCCACCAGCCGCTCGAACTGCTCGTGCAGGTCGTCCAGCGCCGGGAACCGCCGGCGGTCGCCGAACCAGTACTCGGGTCGCTGGCGCAGCTCCTCGTAGCGCTCGTTGCCGGGCTCGATCGGCTCGAAGAAGCCACGCGGGTCTCCGCTGTGAATCGCCACCGCCAGACCTGCCTCCGCCGCGGCCACCCAGAGCGCGTCCAGTCGCGGGTCGTCGATGCGCAACAGCGTGCCGGCGGCGTCGCGCAGCGTCAGGCCGAGGTTCTTCCACACCTTCACCCCGACCGCGCCGAGGCGGCCGGCCTCGGCGATCCCGTCGGCCAGCCGGCGCTCGAAGCCCGGCGCCCCGACCTCACTGAGGTCCGGCGCGTGCAGCAGGCGCATCCCGAGCGCATGCTCCTCTCGCCACCGCTCCAGCCACCGCGGGAACGGCGGTGGCGGCCAGGTGAGGTCCCAGTAGTTGATGACCATCCGCGGACCACCGGCGGCGAGCAGCTCGCGCGCGCAGCGGCGACCCCCGGTGTCGAAGTGCGCGTGCGCATCGACCACCGGTCCGCGGCATGGGGGCTCGGTGGCGGGCGCCCCATGGCCCGCCACCTTCCCCCAGCCCGTGTCAGCCGTTGGCTGCACGCTCCAGCTCGGCCTGGATCTCGGCCACGTTGTCCTTGGTGACCAGCTTCGGCTGGACCAGGATCTCAGCGTCGACCTGCTCGCCGTTGGCCACCTTGACGGCGGTCTCCACGGCTTGCTGTCCGAGCTCCTCGAAGGGGAACGTCGTGGTGGCCTGGATCGGCCCCCCGTCGGCGATCACCTTCAGGACGTCCTGCTGCGCATCGCCTCCGACCACCACGAGTGGCTTGCCGAACTTGCGGATCGCCGGCAGCGCCGCCATCGCGGCGATGTCGGTTCCGGTCAGCAGCCCCTTCAGCTCGGGGTTGGCCGTCAGCATGTTCTCGGCGGCGGTCCGTGACTTGGCGGGGTCGCACTGCCCCTCCAGCTCGGAGACGACCTCGAGGCCACCGCCCTCCATGCCCTCGACCTGGCCCTCGGTGATCGACGCGGTCAGCGGATTCTCCTTGAAGCAGTGGATCATCCCCACATCGCCCCCGTCGGGCAGCTGCTCCTTCATGTACTGACCTCGCAACAGCCCCGCCTGATGGCCGTCGTAGCCGACGAAGGCGCTGAGATCGCCGAAGTCCGGGATCCCCTGGTCGAAGGCGACGATCTTCACGCCCTGGGCGGCCGCCTCGGCGAGCGCCGGCTTGAGCTCCGCGGCGACCGCACCCGGGTTGAGGGCGATCACGTCGTAGCCCTTGGTGACCGCCGTGTCGATCTTCGACATCAGGTTGGTCGCCTCGCCGCGCGACGAGCCGGCATCGACTGTCACGTCGGCGTCGACCGTCGCGGCCGCGGCCTCGGCGCCGTTGCTCTCGCGAACGTAGGAGTCGGACTCCAGCGAGGGCAGCAGCACGTAGACCTTGGGTCGTTCATCACCCCCTCCGCCGCCCGCCGTCGAGTCACCGTCGTCGCCGCACCCGGCGGCGAACATTCCTGTAACGACGACCAGCGCCGCAGCCTTCCTGCCCCAACTCATTCGCGTCCTCCTCTGTTGATGTCCCATGCCCCAGCCCGCCTCACGCGTACTGCGCTCCGACGATCAGCGAGACGAGCAGCTCGTGGTTCTCGGCTGTCGGTACTGCCTCGCCGACGATGCGCCCCCGCCGGAGCACGACCGCGCGGTCGGCTACCCGCGCGACGTGCTCGAGGTTGTGCGAGATCAGAATCACGCCGATGCCGCGCGCCGGAAGGCGCTTGACCAGCTCGAGGACCTGGCCCGACTCGCGCACGCCGAGCGCCGCGGTCGGCTCGTCGAGGATCAGCACCCGGTCGGCGAAGGCGGCGGCGCGCGCGACGGCGATCGCCTGGCGCTGGCCTCCCGACATCACGCCGAGCGGCTGGTCGGGATCGGGGATGACGACCTCGAGGTCATCGACGTAGCGCTGCCACTCACGCGTCATCTCGCGCTCGCGCAGGAAGCCGAGGCGGCCGAGCCAGCTCGGCGCGACACGCTCGCGTCCGACGAAGAAGTTCGCCCTGGCAGGCAGGTTGTCGAACACCGCGAGATCCTGGAAGACGGTCTCGATGCCGCGCCGCCGGCTGTCCGCCGGCGAGTGGAAGACCACTTCCTCGCCATCGACGGTGAGCTGGCCCGAATCGAGCCGGTGGACGCCCGTCATCGCCTTGATCAGCGTCGACTTCCCGGCCCCGTTGTCGCCGAGCAGGGCGACGATCTCGCCCGCGTGCACGGCCAGGCTCGCGCCGTTGAGCGCGTGAACGGCGCCGAAGCTCTTGCGCGCCTCGCTGACCGCCAGCACCGGCGGGGGGCCGTCGGCGGCCACCTTGGGCATATCTGTCGCCTCGGCGCTCATCGCCCTCCTCCACTGCGTGCCCGGACCCGCTCCTCGAGCACCCGGCGCAGCACGTCGAGCTCCAGCGCCAGCAGCACGATCGTCCCGATCGCGACGTTCTGCCAGAACGGGTCGACGCCCTGGAGATCGAGTCCGTTGCGGATGACCCCGAGGATCAGGGCACCGGCGATCACGTTGCCGACGGTGCCGCGCCCACCGGCGAGGCTGGCGCCGCCGATCACCACGGCGACGATCGAGTCGAGCTCCATCAGGCTGCCCGCGCTCGGGCTGCCCGCGTCGGTGCGCCCGGCGACGATCAGGCCAGCGAGGGCGGCGGTGACACCGCAGATCATGTACGCCGACATCACCACCCGATTGGAGGAGACGCCGAGCCGCGACGCGCCCTCCGGGTTGCCGCCGACCGCGTAGAACCAGCGCCCCCACTGCGTCCGGGTCAGGAAGACGAACATCGCCAGGGCCGCCAGGCCGACGACCACGACCGATGCCGGAATCGGCCCGACGAAGGCGTTGCCCACCCAGACGACCGCGGACGGCAGGCCGGATTGGGTCGTGCCGTCGGAGATCACCAGCGCGAGCCCGCGCACGATCCCGAGTGTCGCGACGGTCACGATCAGCGGTTGGAGCAACCGCCCCTTGACGATCAAGGTCGCGTTGACGGTGCCGACGGCGAGACCGACGAGCAGCATCGCGACGATCACCACGAACCCTGAGCTGCCCCAGTCGGTCATCCCGATCTGGACGCCGATGACGCCGGTCAGCGCGATCGTCGAGCCGACGGAGATGTCGATCCCGCGGACGATGATCACCAGCAGCTGGCCGATCGCGAGCGCGGCGATGATCGAAGTCTGGGCACCGAGGTTCTGAAGGTTGCGCTCGGTCAGGAAGTACGGCGACAGGATCGCCATCGCGATGATCAGCGCGACCAGGATGAACAGCGGCCCGGCGCGGACCGCCGCGAGGATCGTGTTCAGCGGCGTGCGCTCGACCCGTGTCGCTCGGCGCGGCTGGTCAGCCACCTCGCTCACGCCGCGCTCGCCTCCCGCTCGAGCGCGCGCAGCTCGTCACCGCAGTCCTCGAGCTTGGCGAAGGCGCCGGCGAGGCTGCGCACGAACCCCTCGTCGACGACCGTGTAGTTCCACGGCAGCTCGATCGACCGCGCCACCTTGGCATCGCAGCCCGGCAGGTGGGTCGCCGTGGGGTCGGCGCCAGCGGCGCGGATCGTCTCGGTCCACATCACCCGTGGCCCGTCCCAGTCCGGCGACAGGCGCGGCGAGTGGTGCAGGCCACGCTCCACGTAGCTGACCGCCGGCACGCCCTCGGCCACCAGCGCACGCAGGTAGGTGTCGCGCGAGACCCCCGCGGCGCGCTCGTCGAAGTTCAGCGTGACCATGTGGTAGACGCACTCGTCTTCGCCGTGGATCGAGGGCGCCGAGACGGCGGCGATGCCGTCCAGCTCGGCCATCAGCAGCTCGGCGTTGCGGCGCCGCGCCGCGTTCTCGGAGTCGACCTTGGGCAGCCGCTCGAGCACCAGCAGCGCGTTGACGAGGTTGGGCCGGTAGGTGTAGACGAGCGAGTCGATGTGCGGCCGCAGCGCGTCCGGGAAGCCGGGCTCGCTTGCCCGGCCGATCAGCTCGCCGCGGCCGGCGTGCTGGCAGCTGAGCGTCGCGTTCCAGTAGATGTCGGCGCTCCGGGTGACCATGTAGCCGCCCTCGGTGGTCGCGATCGGCTTGACGCCGTTGGTCGAGAAGCCGGAGGCCTCGCCGAAGGAGCCGACCGGGCGGCCACGATGGCGGGCGCCGTGAGCCTGGCTGCCGTCCTCGACGACCGCGATCCCGTGGCGCTCGGCGATCGCCATCAGCGCGGTCATGTCGGCCGGCTGGCCGTAGAGGTGGGGCACGAGGATCGCCCGCGTCCGCGGAGTGATCGCCGCGGCGACCGACTCGGGGTCGAGCAGGCCGGTCTCGGGGCTGACGTCGGCGAAGACGGGCAGCGCCCCGTTGTGGAGGATGCAGGAGACCGACGCACCCCACGAGTAGGGCGAGGTGACGACCTCGTCTCCGCCGGTGATCTCGAGCCCGATCAGGGCCGTCTGCAGCGCGCCGTGCCCGGAGCTGGCGGCGAGACAGTGGTCGACGCCGTGAAATGCGGCCAGCCGCTCCTCCAGCTCGCGGATGACCGGGTGGCCCTTGCTGAGCCCCTGGGTGGGCCCGGCGGCCAACGTCTCGGCGACGCGGTCGAACACCGCGGGGTCGAATGCCGGGTAGCGGGGTGGTGTGAGCGTGTGGGCCGGCGCGCCGCCACGCAGCGCCAGGGAGGGGACCGTAGCTGCCATCGGGGCGATCGTAACAACTACAGGTCAACCGGTCAACCACTTCTGTTTTTCCGCTTCCTGATCGCTGTCCCCGAAGGGTCCGTGCGGCGATCCGCGTTGCCCACCGGCTCCCGTCCGGGGATCTTGGAGGCATCAACCCCGACTCGAGGAGACCCCCAATGCCAGAGCTGCTTCAGGACGGACTGCCGGCCCGCCGCACCCGCAAGTCGTCACTCGACTTCAGCGAGTGGACCGACGGCCAGGCGTGGCGGTTCGTCAAGGGCGACGACTACCAGAGCACCACCGACACCTTCCGGACCGCCGTCAAGCGGTGGGCGAAGGACAACGGGTACGAGGTCGAGCTGCGCTCCTACCCCGAGCTCGACCCCCAGGGCGAGCCGATCCCGCTCGCGAAGGTCGACGGCGTGGCGCTCGGCGTCCAGTTCGTCCGCAACGGGGCCGCCGCATGATCGGCGGCCCGGAGCTCCGCGGCGTCAGCCGGTGAGCGCCGACCCGCTTCGCCGCGCCCGCCGCGACTCCACGCGGCCCTGGCAGCGTCCCGGAGGGAGTGACAGGATCGCGCCGTGCGCTTCCTCGTCGAGATCGCGATCGACCTGCCCCCCGGCCTGTCCACCGAGGAGCGCGGGAGGCTGGCGGCGGCCGAGCTGGAGCGCGGCCGCGAGCTGAGGTCCGCCAGCGTGATCGTCTCGATCTGGCGGGTGCCGGGGGCGCCGTTGCGCAACGTCGGCGTCTGGGAGGCACCCGGCGCGACCGAGCTGCACGACCTGATCTCCTCGCTGCCGATGTTCCCCTACATGCGCACGAACGTCACCGCGCTGGCCGACCACCCGCTCGACCGCTGACTTCGCCGCTCACTCGGGTCGCGGGGTGAGCACCGCGATCCGACCGCCGATCGCGAACTCCGACACGTACATGGTTCCGTCGTCTCCGAACGCGATGCCGTGGGGACAGCGGAAGGCCCCGTCGACGAGCGTGGCCGCGACCATCGTCCCGTCCGCGCCGCGCGCGTTGGGCCAACCGTCGCCATTGTCGTCCCAGTCGCTCGGGGAGCTCGCCGCGGCGAAGAGGTGGCCAAGGCACCGCCCGCCCGCGTCGAAGACCGTTAGTCGGCCGGCGAGCAGATCGGTGACGACCACGCGGTCGCCCGCTGCCGCCAGCTGGGTGGGTCCTCTCAGGCTCTCCGTCCCGAACGCGCGCTTGAAGCGGCCCGCGAGGTCGAACACCTGGATCCGCGCGTTGCGCCGGTCGGTGACCCACAGCTCGGACTCCCCGCCCAGCGCGAGCAGGGTGACGTCGTGGGGCTCGGAGAACCGCCCCGCCCCCTCCGTGCCGTCGAGGCTCTCCAGATGGCGCCCCGCACTGTCGTAGCGGTGGAGCAGTCCCGCTCCATATCCGTCGACGACCCAGACGTCCCCCGACCCCCCGGCCGCGGCGGTGGCGACCGCGACCCCGGTGGGGGCGTAGTAGCAGTCCCGATAGACGTCTGAGGGCGGACGCGCAAGCCGCTGGCGGACGTTGCCTTCGAGGTCGACGAGCAGGACCTTCCCGCCGGCCGGGTCCCGGTCGACGGTGAGCTCCTCCGCTCCACCGCGGACCAGGGTCCCGGTGTCGGCGATCCAGACCAGCTCCTCGCCGCCGTGCTCGACCAGCGTGAGTCCGTGGGGGTTGACCACGTCGGCGACGGGAACCATCGTCCGCCGGCCGCCGTCGGCTTGGTGGATCCACAGTCCGGGATCGCTGGTCGCGCCGGTGACCAGCCGCCCGTCGCGGGTGATCGCGATGCTGGAGTGGGCCATCGTCGAGGACGCGTCGGGCGGGTCCTCCCAGGACGCGCTCCAGGTGTAGGGGCCCTCGACAGCCGTCTCGCTCATGTGACCTCCAGGTACACGGTGCCAGCCTCGATCTTCACCGGAAACGTCTCCAAGCCGATGAACACCGGGGCGCCCAGCGCCTGGCCCGACCGGATGTCGAACCGGCCGTAGTGCTTGGGGCACTCGATCTCGTCGCCTTCGACGATGCCCTCGCACAGCAGCATCTTCTCGTGGGTGCAGTGCCCGGCCGTGGCGTGGAACTCGCTCTCGCCCAACCGGTAGATCGCGTACTCGGCCCCGTCATGTTGGAAGCGCCTCACATCCTCCACGGCGATGTCGTCCACCGCGCAGACCGCTAGCCAGCTGCCCATCCGATCACCTTCCCCCGCGTCATGCCGGCGTCTTGGCCTTGCTCTTCTTCGCCGCCTGCTTCTTGGCGCGCTCGGCGAGACGCTTGTTCATGCGCTCCTCCGTCTCGTCGGAGCCGTCGTGGAATGTCCCGAGCCACTTGTCGATCGGCAGGAGTCCGTGCCCGTCGTAGTTGCACTCGCAGAGCTTGTGGTGCAGGTAGTGATGGTGGCCCCCCACATCGACGGTTCGCTTGTCGTCGATCGCCAGCTCATGGAAGCCGGAGTGCGGTATGGCCGGCATGAACGCGGCGTGGAAGAGGTGGAATATCGCGTGTACCGGGTTCGCCGGGACGATCCAGTAGATGAACACGCCCGAGAAGTACAGGAGGTGCTCGACCGGATGCATCGACAGCCCCGACCACGGACCCGGGTTGACGTTTCTGTGGTGGACGCTGTGCACGAACCGATAGAGGGCCGGAATGTGGATCAGGCGATGCACCAGATAGAAGTGCAGCTCGTGGATGATCGGGATGGCGAAGAAGAGCGCGATGAAGTACACCGGCGCCTCGGAGAACTCCACGTAGGGGATGATCCCGTTGGCGAACGCCCACAGCGTCAGCACCTCGAACGCCGTCCAGATCGGCACGCCGCTGGCGATCGTCCAGATCATGTTGTCGGTGGTCTGGCGGCCACCGATGAACACCGGATTGCGACCCGACGGCCAGTTCGGGTTGTACTTGAACGCCGTTCCCTGGCGCTTCTTGATGTAGAGGCGGAAGTGCATGAAGCCGTAGAGCGCCAGCACGAGCAGGAGGTTGCGGGCCAGCAGGTAGGCGATCCAGCCGACGGCGAAGGTCTCCATCGTCGCCATCGAGGGCGTGAGGAAGATCCAGAAGAAGATGGCGACCGCCGCGCAAGCGGCCGGCCAAGGCAGCCAGCCCATGCCGCCGATGACCCACTTCGCCAGCTTGCGCGGCTGGGGCGGCCATGCGACCACGGGCGCGTAGTCGATCAGATCGGAGGGCCTCCAATGTCCGCGCTTGTCGCGGGCGCCTCGCTGGGTCTCGTCAGGATGTAGGGGTTCCTTTGTCACTGTGCACTCTCCGCTGTCCGGCGTTCGTCGAGGGTCGACCATCCCGGCGGCTGGGCCGGCGCCTTGCCGAGAAGCTCGCGGGCGAGGTCGGCAACGGCGATGGTCGTGTCACTGATCTGCTCAACGGTGATCGGTGTCTGCTGTTGGATGAGCTTCATCGCGGGCCTGACGGTCCGAGCGACGCCCGCGCCCTTCGATAGTCCCGCTACGGCCGCGAGCCTTCCGTCGCGGACCGCGAGGAACGTCAACCCCCCGCGATCGGCGAGCTCTCCGCGGCGTACCAGCTCGGCGTCGGCGAAGCCGAAGCCGGCGACCTGCACGTGGGCGTCGTGTTGATCGGACCACATCCAAGGCACGTCTCGATACGGCTCGCCGATGCCGAGGATGCTCATCGCGGCGCAGCCGCCCTGGGCTTGGGCGGTCTGCCACTGCTCGAGTCGCAGGTGCCGCCGCTCGCCGGCGTGAAGGACGCGGGCGACGTCTCCGGCCGCGAACACTCCGTCGACGGAGGTTCGGAAGTACTCGTCCACGAGGATCCCGTCGTCGGTCTCGATCCCGGCGTCGACCGCCAGGTCGCTGCACGGCTCGGCGCCGACGCCGATCAGCACGAGGTCGGCCGGAAGGCCATCGCCACTCTCGAGGCGGACGCATCCGACTCGACCCCCACCGCCCTCGATCGCTGCGGCCCGGGCGCTCGTGAGCACCTCCACCCCGCGAGCAGCGTGCAGTTCGGCGACCGCGGCGGCCAGCGGCTCCGGGACGACGCGGCCCATCACCTGGGAGTCGATCTCGACGACGGTCACCGCGCATCCGAGGGCGGCCGCGCTCGCCGCGACCTCCAAGCCGATCACCCCGCCGCCGAGGATCACGATGCGCTGGGCCGCCAGCAGGGCGGTGCGCAGTCGCCGCGCGTCCTGGTACTCGCGCAGGTAGTGCACTCCCGCGAGGTCGACGCCGGGGAGCGCGAGCCGGCGGGGGCGGGCCCCGGTGGCCAGGAGCAGCTTGTCGTACCGGAGCTCACGGCCGCCGGCGAGCGCCAACCGCCGCGCCGTGGTGTCGATCGAGACCACCTCGCTGTCGATCTCCAGCGCCACCCCGTCCAGCCCGCCAGGCGCGAGCGGGGGCGGATCCTGCGGGTCCGGGCTGCTGAGGAACTCCTTCGAGAGTGCCGGGCGCTCATAGGGCAGGACCGCCTCGGCGCCGACCAGGCAGACCTCCTCGTCCGCGCCGAGCTCGCCGAGCCGCAGCGCGGCACTGACCCCAGCGGCTCCTGCTCCGACGATCGCGATCACGAGGTCGGGCCTCGGTTCGGGTGGCGGGAGCGGGGCATCGGCTACTCGGTCGGCGTCTCGGCTGGCAGGGAGCGGGCGCGCCAGCTCTTGGGGACCATGCCGGCGAGCCAGAGCCGGAATCCCGGCCGGTCGCTGGCGACCTGGAGCATCAGGACCAGCAGCAGCAGCGCGCCGACCGCGAGCGTCGCGATGTAGCTCGGCTGGCCGGCGAAGGCGATCTTGGTCTCGAGCAGCCGCAGCATCAGCGCGCCGGCGGCGATGCCGATGATGTAGCCGCGCCCGCCCTCGAGCCGGACGCCGCCGATCAGCGCGGCGGTGACGCCGACCAGCAGCAGCTCCGAGTAGGCGCCCGGCGCCCCGCTGCCCGACTTGATCGAGAGCATCGCCCCGGCGAACGCGCCGAGCGCGGCCGAGACGCCGAAGCAGATCACCAGCGGGCGGGTGCGCGACACCCCGGCCGATATCGCCTCCTCGCGGCCGCCGCCGATCGCGTAGATCTCGCGGCCCCAGCGGGTGTAGGCCATGAACAGGCCGATGACCAGGAACAGCGCGATCGTGATCAGGCTGAACGGCGAGAAGACCCCGAGGATCTTCTGCTGGATCGCGTCGGAGTAGACGAGGTCCTCGATCGACAGGATCGGTGCTCGCTCACCACTGAAGATGAACGCGAGCCCGCGCACCCCGACCATCGTCCCGACGGTCACCAACAGCGAGCTGATCCCGAGGAAGGCGATGAACGCCCCCTGGGCGAGGCCGAACGCGAGCCCGATCAGCACCGCGAGCGCGATCGCGGGCACCAACCCGAACTCGATGAACTGGACGGCGAACACCCCGCAGAGCGCCGCGACCGACGTGATCGACAGGTCGAACTCGCCGGCGATCATCGTGATCCCGACGCCCAGCCCGATCACCCCGACGAAGGCGAACCCCTCGAGCACGGTGTAGATGCCGCCCGCGCCGAAGAAGCGCGGGTCGGTCACGGCGAAGGCGATGTAGACCACCGCCAGGATCGTCAGGGCGACGGCGAGATCGCCATCGACGCGGAAGCCTCGGAATCTGGATCGCATGCCTAGTCCTGTATCCGCCTGAGTAGATGGTGTGCCGTCACGCCGATCACGATCGCCGCCCCGACCATCGTCAGGCGCACGCCATAGGAGTAGCCGTGCAGCGCGGCGAAGTTGATCAGCAGCGCGATGAAGAAGGCGCCGAACGCGGCGCGCAGCGGCGAGCCGTCGCCCCCCTTGAGTGAGATGCCCGACACCAGCACCGCCGCGACGACGTCGAAGGTGAGCCCGCGCATCTGCTGGGTGCCCGCCTCGCCGAACATCGCGACGCCGAAGATCCCGGCGGTCGCCGCCGCCAGCGAGCAGAGCACGAAGGCGCCGGTGACCGCGCCGCCGGAGCGGATGCCCGAGGCGGTCGCCGTCGCTGTGTTCGCGCCGACCAGCACGATCGAGCGACCGAGCCGGGTCTTGACGAGCACCACGTAGGCGATCGCCGTGATCGCCACGAACACGTAGCTGACGCGCGGAATGCCCAGCAGCGAGCCGCCGAGCACCGAGGTCAACGACGTGCTGACGGTGATCGTGCCGCTGCCGCTGATGATCGCCATCAGGCCGTAGAGGCCGGCGCCGGCGCCGAGGGTCGTGATGATCGGGTTGGCTCCCAGCCCGACGGTCGCACCCTGCAGGACGCCGATCACGACCGCCGCCGCCAGGCCCACCGCGAGCGCCACCACCAACGGCAGGCCAGCGTCGACCATGCAGAGCGCGAAGATCACCCCACCGAAGGCCGCCGTCTGCTCGATCGCCAGCGAGAAGTAGTTGCCCGAGATCGTGACGAACGCCAGGCCGACCGCCGCGATCCCGACCGGCGCCGCGGTGCGCAGGATCGACAGGAAGTTGTCCCAGGTGACGAACTGCGGCGTGGTCAGATGGGCGACGACCAGGAACGCGACGATGATCGCCGTCGCCGACAGGCGGACGATCAGCATCGTGCGGTCGGCGGCCTCGCGGCTGGGCGGCGGCGGGGCAGTGGGCGACACGGTCGCCGGGTCGAGCGACGAGGCCATCAGGTCCTTGCCTCCTCCGGGTGGGTGATGTCGCGCAGGACCGCGGCCGGATCGGCCTCGTGCGCCTGCAGCGAGCTGACGACCGCGCCCTTGTAGAAGGTGAGCACCCGGTCGGCCATGCCGAGCACCTCCTGCATGTCCCAGGAGGCGAGGACGATCGCCAGCCCGTCGTCGGCGAGCTTGCGCAGCTGCGTGTAGATCTCCGCGCGCGCGCCGACGTCGACGCCGACGGTCGGCGCCTCGGCGAGCAGCACGCGCGGCCGGGCCGACAGCCACTTGCCGAGCGCGACCTTCTGCTGGTTGCCGCCGCTGAGCTTGCCGACCTTCAGCGTCAGCCGCCGCGGCTGGACGCCGAAGGTGTCGTAGACGTGCTCGCCGAGCTCGACCTCGCGCCGCCGGCTGACCCAGCCGCCCGGCGAGACGGCCTCGAGGGCCGGCGCGCTGACGTTCTCGATCGCCGGTCGCGTGAGGAAGACGCCGTCGCGCTGGCGGTCGGACGAGCAGTAGGCGATCCCCGCCTTCAGCGCCGAGCGCGGGCTGTGGACGGCGACCTCCTCGCCGCCCAGCCGGAGCGTGCCCGCGGTGATCGGGCGCGCCCCACCGAGCGCCTCCATCACCGGCGTGATGCCGCTGCCGAGCTGACCGGCGAGCCCGACGATCTCCCCGGCGCGCACCGTGAAGCCGACGGGCGCGCGCAGCCCGAGGGTGTCGAGGCCCTCGACGGCGAAGACCTCCTCGCCGAAGGAGCTGCCGCGCGGCGGATACATCTCCTCCAACGGCCGGCCGATGATCCGCTCGACGAGCGAGTCGACGTCGAGGTCGGAGACCTCCACGGGCTCCTGGCTGCGGCCGTTGCGAAAGACCGTCACCCGGTCGGCGAGCTCGAAGACCTCGTCGAGGCGGTGGGTCACGTAGACGATCGAGTGGTCACGGTCCGAGAGCGACCGCACCACCGCCTTGACGCGCTCGCACTCGGCGTCCGAGAGCGCGGCTGTCGGCTCGTCGAGGATCAGGATGCGCGCCTCGCGGGCGAGCAGGCGCGCCAGCTCGATGAGCTGGCGCTCGGCGACCGACAGCGTGCCGACCGCGCAGGCCGGATCGAGGTCGGCCAGCCCGACCAGCTCGAGGAAGGGCGCCGCGCGCCGGCCGAGGCGCCGCGGCGACCAGAAGTGGCCGCTGCGTGGATGGCCGAGGAAGATGTTCTCCGCGACGGTCATCGGGTTGACGAGACTGAAGTGCTGTTGGACGACGGCGATCCCGGCCTGCTCGGCCTTGCGGGGGGTCGAGGGGTCGAGCGGCTCTCCGTCGAGGGTGATCTCACCCTCGTCGCATTGGTAGATCCCGGACAGGATCTTCACCAGCGTGCTCTTGCCGGCGCCGTTCTCACCGAGCAGCGCCATCACCTCGCCCGGACGGACCTCGAAGTGCGCGTCCTCGAGCGCCCGGATCGGCCCGAAGCGCTTCGAGACACCCCTCATCTGGAGGCCACTGTCACCGCTTGTCTGTGCCATCGTCAGTTCTCCGTGTGCGGTCGAGGGTTCCCGCCGCGGTCACCGGCCGGGACACAGCGCATGCCGTGCCCCAGCCGGATCGCCGCGGCTGGACGGGCCTGCTAGAAGTCGCAGGCCTCGCGCGCCGGGAGTCCCCAGATGCTCGCGTCGTCGACCTCGTCCCCACGCAGCCAGGGCGTCGGGATGTAGTCGAACTTGTACACCGGGCCTGTCACATCCGGTGCCTCGTCCGGATCGTCGTCGGCGTAGTTCTCGCCGGGCTCGACCTGCTCGCCGCCGTTGAAGTAACGCTGCGCGACGATGACCGCCCAGCGCCCCTCGACCATCGGGCTCTGGAGGTTGGTCGCGTACTGCTTGCCGTTGTCGAGGTTCTCCTGACGGCCGTGACAGTTGCCCGCCACCACGCCGACATCCTCGCCGGGTGTGTAGCCGGCGTCCTCGAGGGCGTTGATCACACCCGCGCTCATCGCGTCGATGATCGCCCAGGAGAAGTCGATGCCCTGGTCCTTGAAGCGCGGAATCACCTGGCTGGCGGAGTCGAAGGCGTCCTCGGCGGCGAAGCCCTCGGAGTTCTGCTCCTCCAAGATGGTGATGCCGGAGCCCTTCAACCCCTCGCGCAGTGCGGCGGACCGGTCGATCACGGCCTGGAAGCCGGGGATCGCGGTGATCATGATCAGGTTGCCGCCCTCGCCGTGCAGCTCCTTGCCCTCGTCGACCCACTTGTCGCGCAGCTCGATCAGCTGCTCGGCGTTCTGCTTGCCGATCAGTGAGTCGTCGACGCCCGTGTAGAGAGTGAAGGAGTCCTCGGGCGTGCCCGGGGGAGCCTTCACGTTGGCGAGGAACACGGGCGTGCCGGAGTTCATCAGCTGGCGCAGCGACGCCAGCCCCGCCTCGGAGTCCGAGGCCCACCACATGAAGAGGTCGACCTCCTCACCGGAGGACAGCTGCTGCTGGACCTGGACGTCCTGCTCGGTCTGACTGAACTCGTTCTCGATGAACTTGATCGTCCAGCCGGCCGCCTCGGCCTCCTCCTTGGCGGCCTGCTGCCAACGGCCGGCGAAGGGCTGTGCGCTGGTCGGCATGAACACGACGACGTTCTTGGGCTCGGACGCGTCGCCCGAGGCGCTGGTCTCGGCAGACGTGCCGGCAGATCCGCCGTCGTCGTCGTCGCCGCATGCCGTCATGCCGACGAGCGCCAGCACGGCGAACATCGCCGCCAGCACCATCCAGACGCGTCGCGCGCCGGAGCGCGCCCCGGATTCGGGCGGTTGCCCACCTCTCACTCGGAACATAGTCACCATCTCCTCTTTCTCGTGATGAGCGAACGCCGCTCGGATACCGCGGAGCCCGCCCTCTCCCCGAGGCGGTCCTCCGGCCCTGCCGACGGGTGGCCCTCACTCACCCGATCGCTCCCGCCACGCTCTCTCACGCCGCGGCGTCGCCGCGCGCGCACCTCGACCAGACGCGACCGATAGTCCTCGGCCAGCTCCTCCTCGCTCCACTGGAACCCCGCGTCCACGTCGACGTCGACCGACTCGACGCCCGCCAGCTCCGACACGGCCCGTTCGGCGCGCACGGCGAACACCGCTGCCATCAGGCAGCCCGGGTGCGTGACGGCGATCACCACCGAGACGTGCTGGCCGCCGGCCGGTCCGGGCGCGACCTCGACAGCACGGACCAGGCCCATCTCGGTCAACCCGGCGGGCGCGCCGGCGGCCACGCTGCAAGGATCGACGACCGAGTTCAACGCCTCTCGCACGCGCGCCGCCAGCGCCACCCGGGCCTGTCCGGAGGCATCCATCTCAGCCAACCTCGACCCGATCCCCGGACCACGGCGCCGCGAGGTCGTCGCCGCGCCGGCGCGTCTCCGAGCCCGCCGCCAACGCGGCGAGGTCGAGCCCGTGCAGACGCGCGAAGTTGCCGGCGAGGACGGCGCGCTTGGTCGCCTCGTCCGGGCCCACCACCCCGAACCGCTCCTCGACGTCCTGGGGAAAGCTCAGCTCCCAGAAGCGCTCGAGCAGTGGCTGCGGATGGACGTTCGCACACCCGGTGCCCCAGATGACCCGGTCGGTGGCGCCGGCCTGCATGAAGGCGCCGAGAATCTCCATGAAGCGGCGCGGAGACTTCGCCAGCAGCGCCGAGGTGATCTCGAGGTTGACGTAGACGTTGGGGAAGCGAGCGGTCTGGAAGACCGTCTCGTCGAGGAAGGCGAAGCCACCGTGGACGATCTCGAAGCTCAGGTCCGGGAAGTCGTAGACGGCGGCGTCGAGGTCCTCGACTCGGAACGGCATCGTCGGCGAGGGCCCGAGCGGGAGCGCCTTGTGAATGGCGATGACCTTGATCCCTCGCTCGCGGGCACGCTCGAGCAGCGGATAGATCAGCTCGCGATCGTCCATCCGGTAGTGCTTGATCTCGTCGCCGTAGAAGTCCGCCGGATAGAGCTTGAGCGCGTCGACCTCGTCCTCTTCGACCAGCCGGTCGATCTCCTCGAGGACGTTGGGCTCGAACGGGCTCACCGGCCCGTAGAGCAGGACCCGGCCCGGATGGCGGCGGCGCAGCTCGCGCCCGATCCGCAGGGGCGACATCCCCTCCTTGTAGAGCCCGAACATCGGCACTCCGTGGAAGGAGATCGCGTCGGTCCAGCTCTCACGGAAGAAGGCGCTCGACATCACGTCGGGGTCGCCCATCGCGCCGGCCCGGAAGCGCTCCTCGCCGAGTACCCACTGCGGCTCGTCGTGGGGTACGGCCATCAGGTGGGCGCCGTCGTAGATGAACTTCTCGAACAGGCTGCAGATCTTCGGGTTGCGCCGGTTCTCGCCGAAGAGGTCGAGGCCGTGCGCGACTCCGTCGATGACGACCGCGTCGCCGATCACGCGGCGGCGCTCCCCTCGACGAGCTTGAACTGGGGCACCGCGAAGCCGTCGCCGATCGCCTCGAAGAAGACCTCGACCGGCGTGCCGTCGGGCGGCGGCTCGGCGACGAAGGTCTCGCCGTCGGGCTCGTAGACGTTGGTCAGGATGCGCACCGGCTGACGGCCGCCCTTGCGCAGGTCGTTGACGTGATCGTCGAGCTCGGTCAGGCCGGTCGTGTACGGCGCCGGCAGCTGCTCGGGCCGGACGCTGTGCTCGATGACCAGGCAGGAGTGCACGGTTCCGCGACCGGCCGACTCCTGCCAGTCCCAGTCGCGCGAGCCGCAGTTGGGGCAGCGGTCGGCGACCGGGTAGCGGGCGGTCCCGCACTCGTCGCAGACCTGGACGATCAGCCGTCCCTGTGCCGCCGCCTCGAAGTAGGGCCGCTCGAGCGCGGCGATCTGGATGTCGAACCCGCGCCAGGTGACGGTGACCGGCCGGATCGGATGGAAGTCCTGGGTCTCGGCCATCGTCAGTCCCTCGCCATGACCAGCGCGGTCTGGCTGGTCGGGCTCTTCCAGCCCATGTTCATGCTGATCTTGGCGTCCTTGACCTGGCGGCAGCCGCCGGGCACGTACTCGTAGCTGTGCTCGCCCTCGGCGTGGCCGGGGCAGTAGTCGTCGGCGGTGCCGCGCAGCTGGCGGACGTTCTCGATCACGAGGTTCACCCCGTGCGTGTAGCCCTCGCAGAGCTGGCCGCCGGAGGTGTTGTTCGGCCGCAGGCCGCCGAGCTCGATCGCTCCGCTGGAGACGTAGTCGCCGCCCTCGCCCGGCCCGCAGAAGCCGGCCTTCTCGAGTTGCAGCGTCGAGACGAAGGTGAACGCGTCGTAGCCGCCGGTGAGGTCGATGTCGTCGTGGGTGACCCCGGCCAGGTCGAGGACCTGCGCGGCGCCGCGCTTGATGCCGAGATCGGTCAGGTCACCCCAGTAGATGTACTCGGGGTACTGACGGCTGTAGCGGCCGACCGCGCCGAGGATCCGGATCGGCCGCTGGCGCATCGACTTCGCCCGGTCCATCGTCGTGACGATGATCGCCGTCGAGGAGTCGCTCTCGATGCAGCAGTCGAGCAGGTGCAGCGTCGGCTTGACGATCCAGCGCGACGACATCACGTCGTCGACGGTCACGACGTTCTTGTAGAGCGCCTTCGGGTTCGCGGAGGCGTGCTTGCTGTGGGCGACCTTGACGTGGGCGACCTGCTCGCTGGTGGTCCCGCTCTCGCGCATGTAGCGACGGAAGACCGGCGAGAAGCGGTGGGCCGGGCTGACCAGGCCGTAGGCCCAGGCGAGGCCGTTGGCGTTGGATGCCGCGCCGACCTTGGCGAGCCCGATCCGGTTGCCCGAGTAGCCGAGCATCGATCGCCAGAGCACGACCGTGTGGGCGGCTCCGGCCTCGATCTGGCCGATCGCGAGGGTGATCAGCGTCTCGATCGAGCTGCCGCCGCCGAACATGTCGGCGAAGTTGCTGACCTCGATCCCGAGCGCCCCGGCGACGACCGTGCTGTCGACCGAGTCGCCGAGGTTGTAGTTCATCATCCCGTCGACGTCCTCGGGACCGAGTCCGGCGTCGTCGAGGGCGTTGTTGATCGCCCGCGTCGCCAGCTCGAGCGTCGTCGGCGGCGTCTCGGGCGCGTAGCGGCGGTAGTCGGTCTCGCCGACGCCGACGATCGCGTAGCCCCCGGAGAGCTTGCCCTTACCGGCCATCGCGGGCCTCGATCCGGTCCGTCGGCGGTGCGCAGCGCGGTCTCAAATCACGTCCTCCTCGGCAAGCTGGCGGATCTCGCGGGTGGACAGTCCGAGCAGCTCGCCGAACACGTACTCGTTGTCCTCGCCGTAAAGGGGGGCGCCACGGTCGAGCCGGCCGCCGACGTAGGCGGGCGTCTCGCTCAGGCGCACAGGGTTCTCCGGCACTGGCCAGCGGCCGATGCGGGTGCCCTCGATCTCGACCAGCCACTCCAGGTGAGCCAGCTGGGGGTCGCGGTCGACGCGGTCCTCGGCGTTCTGGCAGACGCCGGCGGGAACCCCCGCGGCCTGCAGGGCCTCCATCGCGGCGAACGGCTCCTGGGCCTCGGTCCAAGCCGAGACGGCGGCGTCGAGGGCATCTTGGTGCTCGACGCGCGCGTCGAGGGTCGCGAAGCGCGGATCGCGCGCGGCCTCCTGGAGGTCGGCCACCTGGGCGAGCGCCCTCCACTGGTCCTCGTCGAAGCAGGCGATCGCGATCCAGCGGTCCTCACCCGCGCAGCGGTAGATGCCGTGCGGGGCGGCCGGGATATAGGGCGAGCGGTTGCCCGTCCGCGACCAGACACGGCCGTTCGCCGAGTGGTCGAGTACCGGCAGGGCGTTGAGGTAGAGGCCCGACTCGGCCTGGGAGGCGTCGATCCACTGGCCCTCGCCGGTGCGGTCGCGGTGGAAGATCGCGCCGAGGATCGCGACCGCGAAGTTGTAGGCGCCGACCCAGTCGAGGTAGGAGTAGCCCCATCCCGCGGGCATCGCGGGCTCGGGCAGCCCGGACTGCTCGCAGAGTCCGGTGATCGCGTTGGCGATCGGCCCGGTCGCGCGGAAGGTCTCGTAGGTTCCGACCTGCCCGGCGCCGGACTGCTGGGCGTAGATGATGTCGGGCTTGATCTCGCGCAGGACGTCGTAGCCGAGGCCGCGGCGCTCCATCACTCCGGGCGAGAAGCCCTCGGCGACGACGTCGGAGATCGCGACGAGCCGCTTGGCGAGGTCGAGACCGCGCGGGTCGCGCAGGTTCAGCGAGATGCCGCGCTTGCCGGGGTTCTTGAAGTTGAACTGGCCGCCCAGATCCTGGTCGGGGATCTGCTCGAGCGGCGCGGTCGCCGCGTCGCGCGCGGCGCGCCCACCGACCGGCGCCTGGGAGCCGAAGCGGGTGTCGGGCGCGCCCTTCCACTCGACCTTGAGCGACTCGGCCCCGAAGGTGGTCACGAAGCGTGTGCCGCCGGCGGAGGCGAGGAACCAGGAGAAGTCGAGGATCCGCACCCCCTCCAGCGCGAACGGCTTGCCGCGCGCCGACAGCTCGGTGGCGCCGGCGTCGGCGCGCGGCTGGGGAGGGAGGACTCGCGGCGGGAGCTCGGCGCCGGCGTCCTCGTCGAGCAGCGGCGCCCGCCGGCCCGGCTTCCAGGAGGTCGCGGTGCCCAGCCACTTGCTCGTGGGGTAGGTGAACGAGCGGCCCAGCTCGGGGTGCTCGATCTCGGCGTAGGTGTCGCGCGCCCGCCAGTGGGGGTCGTCGGTGTTCTCGTGGGGCAGGCGCAGCGGCGCCATCAGGATCCCCGCCTTCTGGCCCTCCATCCACGGGAGGTCGGCGTAGGTGTGGGCGCGCACGAACCGCTCGAAGACCTCGAGCCGGTGGTTCTGCTGCTCGGTCATGTCCGGCGAGCCGTTCCACGACGCGCCCGGGATCGCCCGGCCGACCTTCGGGCCGACCTGCTCGTCGGGCGGCAGGTCGTGCAGGTCGAAGGCCATGCCGTACTGGTCGAGGAAGTCGGCGATGCGCTTGTAGGTGCGCTCGTCCTCGTTCCACTTGGCGATGAACCAGCGGCCGTCCTTGGTCATCGCGATCGACGGGACGCGCGAGACGCCGTGGGCGGCATGACGGCAGGTCTGGCGCTGGAAGGGGGTGCGACTCATCACCCAGTTGGTCACGTCGAGCTCGGTGTTCTTGGCGACCGCCTCATGGATCGCGATCGAGACCTGCTGGCCGCGGCCGGTCCGCTCGCGGGCGATCAGCGCGGCGAAGATCCCCATCATCAGGTCCTCGCCGGCGATGTGGTAGGCGTGCCAGACCTGGGGAGCGATCGGCGGGGTGTCGTAGCGCCCGGCCGGGTCGGGGTCGTAGCCGCAGTTCATCGTGATCCCGCCCAGCGCGAGGTGGACGAGGTCGCAGGAGCGATAGCCCGACCAGGGCCCGTCGTCGCCGAACGGGGTCATGCGGGCGACGATCAGGCCGGGGTGCTCGGCGCGCAGCGCATCGGCGTCGAGCCCGTGGCGGGCGAGGTCGGAGTCCGGGCCGGACTCGAGCACGACGTCGGCGTCGGCGATCAGCGCCTCGAGCCGCGCGCGGCCCTCGGAGGTGGTGGTGTCGAGCGCGACCGAGCGCTTGCCGCGGTTGTAGGCCCAGAAGAACAGCGACCGCTCAGGGTCCTCCGCGTCGCCGTAGAAGGGGGCGAGCCGGCGCGACGGGCTGCCCTCTGGAGGCTCGACCTTGACCACCGTCGCGCCCATGCCGGCCATCAGCAGACCGACGTACTCGGCCTGCTCGTCGGCGATCTCGATCACGCGAACCCCGGACAGCAGCCCGGGAAGGTTGCCGGCCCGATCCCCCGCGGCCGGGGCGGACTGATCCGCCGTGGTTGCATGGCTGTTCATCGGGGGAGCTCCATCCTAGGCGAGCCGCCATCTACCGTCAAGCGAGACTCAACGCCTGTTGCGTTCACGTTAACGCTGTCCGGGCGGGCCAGGGCGCGTGCCTGTGCCGCGATCGACTCGGCCGACGGGACCAGGCTCTCCTGCAGCACCGGCGCCGCCGGCATCCGGACGTCGGGCGTGGCGACGCGCCGCACCGGGGCGGCCAGCTCGCCGTGGAGCGCCGTCGCCACGCGCGTGGCGATCTCGGCGCCGGCGCCGCCGGTCAGGTTGGCCTCGTGGGCGACGACGACGCGGCCGCCGGCGGCGCGGCAGACCGCGTTCAGGGCCGCCTCGTCGAGCGGGTCGAGCCAGCGCAGGTCGAGTACCGCCGCGCCGATCCCCTCGGCCGCGAGCTGATCGGCGGCGGCCTCGGCGCGCAGGACGGTCGCGCCCCAGGAGACGATCGCGACGTCGCCGCCCTCGCGACGGACGGCCGCGCCCCCGATCGGGCCGACCGGCCCGTCGAGGTGCACCGGTCCACGGTCGCGGTAGAGAGCGCGCGCTTCGATGATCACGCAGGGGTCCGGATCGGCTACCGCGGCGCGCAGCATCGCGTAGGCGTCCTGGGGACGCGAGGGGAGCCCGACGCGCAGGCCCGGGACGTGCAGCAGCAGCGCCTCGAGGCTCTGGGAGTGCTGCGCGCAGGAGCCGGGCGTGACGCCCTGCTGGGTGCGGACCACCACCGGCAGATCGCGCTCCCCGCGCGAGAGGTAGCGGGCGTTGGCGGCCTGGTTGACCAGCTGGTCGAGCGCGACCAGCATGAAGTCGATCCACATGACCTCGACGATCGGGCGCATCCTCTCCATGGCGGCGCCGACAGCGCTGCCGAGGATCGCGCTCTCGGCGATCGGAGTGTCGAAGACGCGCGCCTCGCCGAACTCCCGTTGGAGGTCACGGGTGGCGCCGAAGATCCCGCCCGCGAAGCCGACGTCCTCGCCGTAGACGAGCACCTCGGGCCGCGCGGCGAGCTCGGCCCGCAGCGCCGCGTTGACCGCCTGGACGTAGGTCAGCTCGGTCGCCTCGCCGGCGGTCGCGGGGCTCGCCGGCGGCGCCGCGGGCAGCGCGACGACGTGGTCGCGCGCCGTCGCCGGGTCGGGCGCGGCCATCGCGCGCGCCGCGTCGACGGCCGCCTCGATCTCCTCGTCGACCTCGCGCTCGACCCGCTCGGCATCGGCCTCGTCGAGGACCGCGCGCAGGCGCGGCAGCGGGTCGCGCTCGGCGTCGGCCTCGCGGTCGGCCGCGCGCCGGTAGTGCTCGATGTCGCCGTTGTAGTGGGCCATCAAGCGGACCGTCTTGCACTCCAGCAGCGTCGGCCCGCCGCCTGAGCGGGCCCGCTCGGCGGCGGTCGCGACGGCGTCGGCCACAGCCCCGGGGTCGCAGCCGTCGGCCACCGCGCCCGGGATCCCGTAGGAGGCGGCGCGGTCGGCGAGGTCGGCGAGCCGGGCGGTCCGCGAGATCGGGGTCATCTCCGACCAGCCGTTGTTCTCGCAGACGAGGATCAGCGGCAGTCCCTCGGCCGCGGCGAAGGCCAGCCCTTCGTGGGTGGCGCCCTGGTTCATCGCGCCATCGCCGATCGAGACGACCACGACCGCGTCGTCTCCGGCGGCGCGCAGCGCCAGCGCCAGACCGGCGCCGATCGGCACGCCGGCGCCGACGATCGAGTTCTCCCCGACGAAGCCGTGCTCGGGCGCGCTCAGGTACGCGGACCCGCCGCGACCACCGTTGACGCCGCCGGCGCGGTGGCAGAGCTCGCCCACCAGGGCGGCGAGCGGAACGCCCGAGGCGATCGCCCAGCCGTGCCCGCGGTAGGTCGCGACGACGCGGTCGTCGGGCCGCAGCGCCGCCCGGGCGCCGACGGAGATCGCCTCTTGGCCGCCACAGGCGTGGATCGAGCCGGCGACGAGGCCCTCGCGGCCGAGCTCGACCACCCGCTGCTCGAAGACGCGGATCCGCCGCACGCGGCGGAACCACTCGAGCGCGTCGGGACGGGTGCCAGCGCGATCACCAGGCAGCGCGCGGCTGCTCCTCTCCTCTCCAGTCATCGCGACCGACCGTAACGTGGCAGCGAACTCTTGTCAAATGGCGGTGACCACGACACATAGTGAGAGGATCAACCCCTGTTTGGCTCTCTAGAGCGACCGTGACGCCGCGACAGCGATCCGGGCCGGCCGCTGCCGGGCCGATTTGCCTTCCGGAGTGTCCTCTTATACTGAACGGTAGAACGCCCGATGCCAGACCAGATCGCCACCGTCGACGCCGCCACCGTCGCGGCCCCGCTGCGCGAGCCGATCCACTTCGGCGCGGCGACGATCGTCCAGCGCGAGTTCGCGCTCGTTCGCGTCCGCGCGCAGAGCGGTGCCGCGGGCTACGCGTTCACGCTCACCCGCGACGGGCCGGTCGCGGCGATCGTCGAGCGGCTGATCGCGCCGCGCTACGCCGGTGCCTCGGTCGACGACCCGGCCGCGCTGTTCACCGCCACCCAGGCCGCCAACCTCGCGACGTTCGCCAACGGCGTCGGGCTGCGCGCGCTCTCGATCGTCGACATCGCGGCCTGGGACCTGCTCGGACAGGTGCGCGGCGAGCCGATCGAGCGGCTGCTCGGCGGGCGCCCGCGGCCACTGCCGGCGGCCGTCGTCGTCGGCTACCCGCCATCCCTGGACGCCGCGGCGACCGCCGTCCAGGTGCGCGAGCTGCGCGCCGCCGGCTGGCGCCGCTTCAAGCTCCCGATCGCCCCCGACGTCGAGCTGACGCGGGCCCGGGTCGCCGCCGCCGCCGCGGCCGCCGAGGGGGACTGGCTCGGGCTCGACGCCGCCTGGTCGCTGCGCCGCGCCGACGAGGCGGCCACGCTGCTCGACTCGCTCGACACCGAGCTGGGCTGGCTCGAGGACGTCTTCCCGCCCGGCAACGTCGCCGCGCTCGCCGAGCTGCGCCGCCGCGTGCGCACGCCGATCGCGATGGGCGACGAGCAGGGCGGCGCCTACTTCCCCGAGGCCCTGCTCGCCGCCGCGGCCGTCGACGTCGTCCGGCTCGACCTCACCTGCGCCGGCGGCATCAGCCGCGCGCGCGACACGATCGCCGCGATCGAGCGGGCCGGAGCGGCCGTCTCGCCGCACATGGGCGGCCAGCTGCACTCACGCGTGTTCGCGGGTCTCGGCTGCGACGCACCGATCGAGTGGGGCATGCCGGGAACCGGCGTCGACCCCTACGCCGACTCGCTGACCCAGCCGGAGATCCGCGACGGCGCGATGGAGCCGCTGCCGGAGACCCCCGGGATCGGCCCGATGACCAACAAGGCCTGGCTGTCGGAGCAGCGGCTCGACGACCCGGCCGGCATCGTCGCCTCCCTCCCCGACTGAGCGGGACTCGGCCGCCGACTCCCGATCGGAGTCAGCGGTCCTCGGTTGGAAGGGGCGCCGCGGGGTCGATCAGCGAGCGGTCCCGCAGCTCCGCCCAGAATGCGGCGGGGATGGGATGGGCGACCAGGGCGCAGTTCTGGTCCAGCTCGGCGGGGGAGCGGGCGCCGGGGATGACCGATACGACCGCGGGATGGCCGAGCGGGAACTGGAGCGCGGCGGCGGCGAGCGGGACGGCGTGGGCGGCGGCGACCGTCTCGAGCCTCCTCACGCGCGCGAGGATCTCGGGCCCGGCGGGCTGGTAGTCGTAGCGGGCTCCGGCGACCGCTCCGGTGGCGAGGATGCCGGAGTTGAACGGGCCGCCGGCGATCACCGAGACGCCGCGCTCCACGCAGAGCGGCAGAAAGGTCGCGAGCGCCTCCTGCTCGAGCAGCGTGTAGCGGTTGGCCAGCAGGAAGCAGTCGAACTCACCGGCGCGGGCGAAGTCCTCGAGCATCCGCCAGCCGTTCATCCCGACTCCGATCGCGCCGATCGTCCCCTCGGCGCGCAGTCGGTCGAGCAGCGGGTAGGCCTCGGCCATCGCCTGCTCGAAGTGGCTGCGCTCGTAGGGGTCACGGCCCCGGTCCATGCTCACCCCCTCGTCGGGGTCGTGGATGTAGACGACGTCGATACGGTCGACTCCGAGGCGCTCGAGGCTCTGCTCCAGCGACCGCTCCACCGCCGCGCGCGAGAAGTCGGTCACCGCGCGAAACGGCAGCCCGTCGGCGAACCCGAGCGTCGACTGCTCGCCGGGATCCTGGGGGACGAGGTCGTAGCCGACCTTGGTCCCGATCACCAGCTGGTCGCGCGGGAGGTCGGCCAGCGCGCGACCGAGGCGCAGCTCGCTCAGGCCGCTGCCGTAGGCGGGCGCGGTGTCGAAGTAGCGGATGCCGGCGTCGTGGGCGGCGGCGACGGTCGCCAGCGCCTCCTGCTCCTCGACGGCGGTGTAGATGTTGCCCAGCCCGGTGCCGCCGAGGCCGATCGCGGTGACCTCGACCCCGCTCGCGCCGAGGCGGCTGCGGCGGCGCGGGTCCATGGCGGCGGCGGCGCGCTGCCTAGCGGCGGGCCATCGGCAGGGCGGTCCCGCCGCCGAGGCCCTCGGCGCTGCGGACCGCGACGCCGTCGCCGGTCGCCCTGCGCCGCGCGGCGCGGTGGGACTCCAGCCGGCGCCGATAGCCGGGCGCCATGTCGGCCGGCTCCCAGTCGTGGGCGTGGTCGAAGTCGACCTCGACGCGCTCGACGCCCGGCAGCGCCCCGACCCGCCGCTCGGCCTCCTCGGCGAACGGATAGCCCATCACGCAGCCGGGCTCGGTGACGCCGATCGCCAGGCGCACGACCGCGCCGCGCTCACCGGGGACGACCTCGAGACTGCGCACCAGGCCCATCTCCTCGAGCCCGGCCGGAAGGCCGGCGGCGACGCTGCAGGGGTCGTGGATCTCGTTGAGCGCCGCGCGGACCGCCGCTTCGTCGGCGCCTGCGCTGCCGCCGCTCACACCGTCCCCCCCGCCGCCGCCAGCGATACCTCCCGGTCGCCGCCCGACCAGGGCTCGGCCAGCTCGCGCTCCTCGGTGCCCAGCTCGCTCTTCAGCTCGTCGAGGTCGAGTCCGAGCAGGCGGGCCTGGTTGCCGGCGAGGATCTTGGCCTTGAGCTCGTCGGTCAGCTCGGGATAGCCGTAGCCCTCGACCATGTCCGCGGGCATCTGGAAGTCGCGGAAGGCCTCCAGGTAGGGCCGCGGGTGGTAGAGCATCGCCCCGGTCGCCCACATCAGCCGGTCCTCGGCGTCGGCGAGCAGCAGCTCGCCGACGATCTGGGCGAACTTGCGCGGGGCCTTGATCAGGTAGGCGGTGGTGCACTCGAGGTTGACGCTGACGTTCTCGAAGCGGGCGATCTGCGAGGCCGTCTCCTCGAGGAACGCCCAGCCGCCGTGGACGACCTCGAACGAGACGTCCGGGAAGGCCATCGCCGCGCCCTCGATGTCGCGCACCTCGAACGGCTCCATCGGCACCGGCCCGAGCGGCTGGGCCTTGTGGATGGCGATGTTGCGGATCCCCTGGTCGCGTGCCCGCTCGATGATCGGAAAGGCGATCTCGGGATCGTCGAGGCGCCAGTCGGCCATCTTGCCGTCGATCACGTCGCCGGGGTAGACCTTCAGGCCGGAGATGCCGTCCTCCTGGATCAGCCGGTCGACGGTCGCGAGGACATCGTCCTCCCACGGGCTGACGCCGCCGTAGATGAGCACGCGGCCCGGGTAGAGCTCGCGCATCTCCTTGCCGACCGACAGCGGTGAGAGCCCGTCCTTGAACAGCCCGTAGAGCGGGATCGAGTGGTAGATGCAGACGTCGGTCTGGCTCTCCTCGAAGAACGCGTGGGCGAGGCGCACCGGGTCGGTCGCGTCGTAGAAGCCGTCCTCGGTCAGCGCCCAGCGGGCGTCGCCGCGCGGCTGGAACCCGAGATGCAGGCCGTGGTAGGTCATCTCGGCCAGCTTCTGCGAGCGCTTGCCCTCACGGAAGTTCTCGGGCGTGAAGTTGTACGCGTGCGCCACCGCGTCAATCACGAAATCGCCGTTGAGCACCGGCCCACCTCTTCCGTCTCGTCGTTGGAACGTACTGGCGTGCAACGTAGCCCGGAATCGCCGGCTTGTCAATCAGGACTGAACTCATTGGTAGCGCGATCTGGCTTTGCAGAGCGGGTCGGCCGGCTGGTGTACAGTTCCCCTACACGAAGTGTCTGCCAGCGCCGAAAGTCGAGGAAGCCGATGCACCACGTCACCCGTTTCGAGCCCACCGACCTCGCCGTCCCCGCGAACTACGCGGGCGCCAGCGAGGGCTACCGCCGGGTGTCCCACATCGACCGCAGCGTCGGGGCGGTCCACACCGGCTTCGGCACCTGCGAGCTGGCTCCCGGCGGATCACTGGACCCCCACGTGCACTCCTACGAGGAGCTCATCTACGTGGTCGAGGGCCAGGTGCTGCTGACCCTCGACGGCGAGACCCGGCTGCTCGGGCCCGAGGAGTGCGGCTTCATCGCCGTCGGCGCGACCCACTCCTGGCACAACGCCGGCGAGGTGCCGTGCCGCTGGATCGATCTCGAGACCCCCCAAGCGCGCCTCCAGGGCCCGGCCGACACCTTCTTCGTCGGCGGCGAGGCCCCGACCTCCGGCGAGCCGCTCGACATCCGCGACCCGCGCGAGCGCCGCTACTTCCGCTGGGGGCAGTCGCAGATGGACCTCGACGTCCTGAAGATGCGGGTGGACGCCGACGCCCCGGCGGTCTCCTCGAGCATGTCCTCGGCGCTGCTGGCCTACAGCGGGATCGCCGTGAAGATGCTGATCGACGAGCGCCACGGCGCGTATCTCGGCAACCTCTTCATGGTCGACTACCAGCCCGAGGACATCATCCTCCACCCCCACGACCACCCGGTCGAGGAGGCCTTCTACATGCTCGAGGGCGAGGTGATCTTCTGGGCCGACGACCAGGAGTACCTGCTCAGGACCGGCGACGTCGCCTACGCCGGCGTCGGCTGCGTCCACGCATTCGAGAACCGCGCCGGCACCCACACCCGCTGGCTGGAGAGCCGCGCACCACTGCCGCCGCTGCACCACGCCTACCGCTTCAACCGCGACTGGGACTACCTCGCCGAGAAGCTCGGCGAGACCGGCGACGAGGGCTGAGCGTCCCCTTGTAGCCCGTCGCGACCCGCAAGGTCCTCGAGCGCGTGGTCGGGGGAGCGCTCCGGGGACGCACCGCAGTGCCATGTGAGGAGCGCCATGCAACCGTCGTGGGAAGGAAGAAGCGCCATCGTGACCGGGGCCGCCTCGGGACTGGGCGCAGCCGTCGCGCGGCTGCTGCTGGCCCGTGGGGCGTCGGTCCTGCTGGTCGACCGTGACGGCGACGGCCTGGACCGCCTCGCCGCCGAGGCAGCCGGCGCGGCGCGCAGCCACTGTTGCGACGTCGCGGCGCCGGAGGCCGCGACCGAGTCGGTGGCGCTCGCCGTCGCGGAGTTCGGCGGGTTGGACACGCTGATCACCGCCGCCGGGATCCTGCACTCGGCGCCGCTGCGGGAGGCGTCGCTGGAGACGATCGACGCCCAGCTGGCGGTCAACCTCAGGGCACCGCTGCTCTTCGCGCAGGCCGCCAGCGATCAGCTGAGCGAACGTCGCGGCTCGATCGTGTTCTTCTCGTCGGCCGCCGACCGGCGCGGGTTTCCCGGCTCGTCGGTGTACTGCGCGACCAAGGGAGGGATCTCAGCGCTCACGATCGTCCTCGCCGCCGAGCTGGGCCCCCGTGGGGTGCGTGTCAACGCGATCGGTCCCGGCACCGTCGAGACGGGCATCAACCGCGTCGCGCTCGGCGATCCGGCGTTCCGGCGATCGGTCGTGGACGACGTCCCCCTCGGCCGTCTCGGCGAGCCGGAGGAGATCGCCGAGACGGTCCTCTTCCTGGCCTCCGACCAGTCGTCCTACACGACCGGTCAGGTGCTGCTCGCCGACGGCGGCTGGGCCAGCTCGTGAGCCGGCCCGGCCGTCGGTCGGTGTGGTGCGGGGCGTCCCCGGCCGGGCACGGCGCTCGCCGCGCCCGGCCGGGCGACTCCCCCGCGGTGCGGACCCGCTAGAAGTCGCAGGCCTCGCTCGCGGTCGATCCCCAGAGCTTCAGGCTCTCGAGGTCGGTCCCCAGCAGGCTGGGAGTCGGGATGTAGTCGAACTTGTACACGGGGCCGGTGGTCTCCGGGGGGTTGTCCGGATCGGCCTCGGCGTAGCTCTCTCCCGGCTCCACCTGCTCGCCGCCGTTGAAGTAGCGCTGCGCGACGACGATCGCGTAGGTGCCCTCGATCTCGGGGCCCTGGAGGTTGGTCGCGTACTGCTTGCCGTTCTCCAGGTTCTCCTGGCGGCCGTGGCAGTTGCCGGCCACGACGCCGACGTCCTCGCCCGGTGTGTAGCCGGCGTCCTCGAGGGCGTTGATCGTGCCCGCGCTGAGGGCGTCCATCGCCGACCACGCGAAGTCGATGCCCTCGGGCTTGAAGCGCGGGATCATCTGGCTCGCGGTGTCGAAGCCGTTCTCCGGGGCGCCGCCCTCGGAGTTCTGCTCGTCCAGGACGGTGATCCCGGATCCCTCGAGGGTCTCGCGCAGCGCCTTGGCCCGGTCGATGCCGGCCTGGTAGCCCGGCAGCAGGTTGACCATGATCAGGTTGCCGCCCTCGCCGTGCAGCTCCTTGCCCTCGTCGGCCCAGGCGTCGCGCAGCTCGATCAGCTGCTCGGCGTTCTGCTGGCCGATCAGCGAGTCGTCGACGCCGGTGTAGAGAGTGAAGGAGTCCTCGGGCGTGCCCGGGGGAGCCTTGACGTTGGCGAGGAAGACGGGCGTGCCGGTGTTCATCAGCTGGCGCAGCGACGCCAGCCCCGCCTCGGAGTCGGCCGCCCACCAGATGTAGAGGTCGACCTCCTCACCGGAGGACAGCTGCTGCTGGACCTGCACGTCCTGCTCGGTCTGGCTGAAGTCGTTCTCGATGAACTTGATCGTCCAGCCAGCTCCCTCGGCCTCGGCCTTGGCGCCGTCGCGCCACTTGCCGTGGTAGGTCTCCGCCGTGGTCGGCAGGAACGCGACCACGTTCTTGGGCTCGGAGCCGTCGCCCGAGGCGCTGGTGTCAGCGGAGGTGCTGGCGCTGCCACCGTCGTCGTCGTCCCCGCCGCATGCGGTCATGCCGACCAGAGCCAGCGCGGCGAACATCGCCGCCAGCACCATCCAGACGCGTCGCGCGCCGGAGCGCGGCCCGGATTCGGGCGGTTGCCCACCTCTCACTCGGAACATAGTCACCATCTCCTCCTTCTAGTGATGAGCGAACGCCGCTTCGATACCCGCCGACTCCGATGCCCCGCGCTCGACGGCGATCCCGAACACGTTGGCGAAGAGACCCGGGAAGTCGGCTCCGCGGTCGCTGGCGACCGTCGTCGCGGACTCCTCCACCTTTGATCCTCTGCTGCTCATCGGGGAAGCCCTACCCTAGGCCAGCCGCCACTCTGCGTCAAGTCTGACTCAACGTTTCGTTGTGCTTCCCTTAACGTTCAGCGTAGGCTACGTCGCCCGCTGACTCGGGCCATCGTCCCGTCCCGCCAGGCGGCGCTGGAGGAGGTAGAGGGCAGCGAAGTCCAGCTCGGCCCAGCCGTTGGCCTCGCACGCGCGCAGCAGACCGTCGACGAGGCCGACGGCGGGCACGGGCACGCCGAGGTCGTCGCAGACGTCGAACAGCAGCCGCAGGTCGTCCCGCAGGCCCTCGACCGGGAAGGTCGGCGAGTAGTCGCCGGCCAGCAGGGGCGACGCCTTGTAGGCGACAAACGGCGAGCCGACCGCGCTGTCGGCCATCAGCTCGAGCATCTCGGCACGGTCGAGGCCGGCCGCCTCGGCGACCGACAGCGCCTCGGCGATCATCTGCATCGAGGTGGCGATCATCCCGTTGAGCGCCAGCTTGGCGTAGCGGGACTCCTCGCCCTCGCCGAGATAGCGGCTCGACTTGCCGATCGCGGCGAACGGCTCGGCGCAGGCCTCGTAGGCCGCCCGCGGGCCGGAGCACAGCAGCGAGATCTTGGCGGTGCGCGCGAGGGCGACCCCGCCGCTGACCGGGCAGCGCAGGAACGCCGCGCCGCGCGCGCCGACCAGCTCGGCCGCCCGCGCCGAGGTGGCGGGCCCGACGGTGCTGGTGTCGACGACGACCGTCTGCGCGCTGCACGCCGCGGCGACGCCGTCGGGGCCCTCGAGCACCGCCATCAGGGCGTCGTCGTCATAGAGCGACAGGAAGGTGATCGCCTCGACCGCCGCGCCGGCGGTCGCGCGCGGCTCGAGCCCCGCGGCGGCGAGCGCCTCCGCCTTCGACGCGGTGCGGTTGTAGCCGGCGACGGGAAAGCCCGCGGCCAGCAGGTTGGAGGCCATCGGTCCGCCCATCCCGCCCAGGCCGACGAAGCCGATCCGCCGGCCGTCCGCGCTGGGCGGCTGTTCGCCGGCCGGCACGGCGCTCAGGCGATCTCGACGGCGGTGCGCCCGTCGGCCGCCGCGATCAGGTCGGCGCCGCGCACGTAGTTGTGGCCGGCCACCAGCAGCTCGTCGCCGGGGAACTTGGTGAGGATGCGCGACCCCTCGGCGGTGACCACGACCTCCTCCTCGATCCGCGCGGCCGAGCGGCCGTCACTGGCCGGGCAGTAGGTCTCCAGGGCGAAGACCATCCCCTCCTCGATCGTCTGCGGGTCGTCGAAGGAGTGCAGGCGCGAGATCATCGGCGCCTCGTAGAGACCGACGCCGAGGCCGTGGCCGAACTGGAGGCCGAAGCAGGCCTCCTCGCTGGCGAAGCCGAGCTCCTCCGCGGTCGGCCAGACCGCCGCGATCTGGTCGGTGGTCGTGCCCGGCCTGACGAGGTCGATCGCGGCGTCCAGCCACTCGCGACACTGCTTGAAGGCATCGAGCTGCGAGCTGGAGGCAGACCCGACGCAGAAGGTCCGGTAGTAGCAGGTCCGGTACCCCATGAACGAGTGGATGATGTCGAAGAACGCCTGGTCGCCCGGCCGCAGCAGCCGGTCGGAGAAGACGTGCGGATGGGGGTTGCAGCGGTCGCCCGAGACGGCGTTGATCGCCTCGACCTGCTCGGAGCCGAGCTCGAACAGCTGGCGCTGCGCCTCGGCCACGATCTCGTGCTCGCGCACGCCGGGCCGCAGCATCCGGTAGATCGTCTCGTAGACCGCGTCGACGATCGCCGCCGCGTGCTCGAGCAGCGCCACCTCGTCCTCGGTCTTGATCTTGCGGGCGGCGAGCATCACCGGCTGCGCGTTGGCGGGCTCGATCCCGCGTCGCTGCAGCGCGGCGAGCGTCTCCATGTCGGTCAGGTCGATCCCGAGCGGCTCGCCGGCCAGCCCGCGCTCGGTCAGCTCCGCGTGGATGTGGCCCGCGATCAGGTCCGGCACGCCGGTCGCCTCCGGCATCGCGCCGCGCATGCTGGTCACCCCGGCGCGCCAGCTCGACTCCGGGAACCAGGGCGCGTAGAGCTGGTGGTGGCGGGCGGCCGAGCCGAAGTCCCACAGCACCGGGTCGCCGTCGCGCGTGACCAGCGCGCAGCGCGCGCTCTTGTCGCGCGCCCACTCGCCGATGTGGGTGCTCGTCGCGTAGCGGATGTTGTTCTGGTCGAAGAGGAGCACCGCGCCGAGGTCGGAGTCGGCGAGCTGCTCGCGGACGCGGGCGAAGCGCGCCTGGCGGAGCCGGTCGAAGTCGACCCGCTGCTCCCAGTCGACGCTCATCGTCGCGCCCGGGGAGGCGATCAAGGCCGGGCTCCCGTCGCGCCGCGGCGGCATGGGCCCCGCACTGTCTGCTCTAGCTGGAATGTGCTGGTCCCCACGGGTCCGCCCTCTCTCCACGGAGCGGCCGCCCTCCTTGGACGCGCGGCCGCGATCTGTCTGGAGCGGCCTACGATAAGCGGCCGGAGCCGCGTCGTCAAGTGTTGCTCAACACTCTGTTCGGACCGAGTGAACTCTCGCCGCTCTCAGCCCGCGGTGTAGCCGCCGTCGACATAGAGCACCTGCCCCGTGCAGAAGTCCGATGCCGCCGAGGCGAAGTAGAGCAGCGCGCCGACGAAGTCCTCGGGCTGGCCGAGCCGGCCGAGCGGGATCCGGCTGAGGATCGCCTCGCGCGTGTCGCGACCCTCGTCCTCGTACATCCAGGCGGTGACGTCGGAGCGGAACACCGTCGGTCCGATCGCGTTGACGTTGATCCGGTGTTGGCCCCACTCGCAGGCGAGCGTCTTGGCCAGCAGGTCGACCGCCGCCTTCGACGGGCAGTACGCGGTGTAGCCGCTGGGCAGTCCGAGCTTGCCGCGCGTAGAGGAGACCAGCACGACCTTGCCGCCCCGGCCCTGCTCGAGCAGCTGGCGGCCGGCCGCCCGGCAGACCAGCCACGAGCCACGGACGTTGGCGTCCATCACGGCGTCCCAGTCGTCGACCTTGAAGTCGACGATCGGCGCGACGCGGTTGGTCCCGGCGGCCGCGACGACGATGTCGAGCCCTCCGTGGCGCTCGACGGCGGTGCTCACCATCGCCTCGGCGTCCTCTTCCTCGGCGGGTCGGCGCGCGACGGCCGCCACCGTACCGCCCGCCGCCTCGATCTCGGCGGCGAGCGCCTCGAGCTTGTCGGCGCTGCCGCCGGTGATCGTCACGCTCGCGCCGGCGGCGGCGAGCGCCCGGCTGGCGGCCGACCCGAACGCGCCGCTGGCCCCGGTGATCAGCGCCGAGCGGCCGGAGACCTCGAAGAGGTCGAGCGGGCTGGTGCGCGCGAGCGCCTCGGCGTCGTTGCCGTCGGTCATCGGTCGCTCCCTGTCTCGATGCGGTACTCGCCGGTCGGATCGACGATCGCGACCAGTCTCACGATGCACCCGTCGCCCTTCGTCCAGCGCCACGGGAAGGCCGCGAAGGTGCAGCGCTTGCCGGTGACCGCGTCGATCTGCCCGCCGACGTTCTCGAAGCCGACGATGCCGTTGCCGAGCAGCTGGCGGTGGCAGGGCTCCCACTCCGGGAAGTCGTCGCTGGCCTCGCGGCCGGAGAACTCCTTGTACTCCTCGAGCACGCCGTTGACCAACGGCCCGTTCGGCTGCGGGCCGATCGGGGTGCCGAGCGGGTGGTCGAGCGCCTGGTTGTCGACGCCGACGGCCTTGACGCCCCGCTCCTTGAGCCAGATGCCGGCCTCCTTGTAGAGGCCTGGCGAGTAGACGAAGTACTCGCGACTGTCGCCCCAGTAGCGGTGCCAGCCGGTGTTGATGATCACGAAGTCGCCGGGCTGGATCTCGGGGCGGGCGTTCTCGAGGTCCTCGGCGGTGATCACCTCCCACTTCTCCTTCGGGATCGACACGACGACCCCGCGGCCGAAGTAGGAGGAGAGCGGGATCTCGTCGATGAAGCGGGTGCCCTCGATCACGTGGGCGGGTGCGTCGGTGTGGGTCGTGCAGTGCATGAACGTCGTGATCTGCTGGGAGAGCACGCCCGACTTCGCGTGGGTGTGGAACCGCTCGATCTGGATGTCGGGGAAGTACGGCCAGAGCGGGGCGTTGTGGCCCCAGGGGTGGCTCAGGTCGTAGAACTCCAGCGCCGACTCGCGGCCGACGCGCTGCTCGTGGGTGGTCGCCACCTCCGTCTCGATCATCTTCGCCGACCTCCTCCTCGCGCACCGAACGTGGCGGCTCGGCGTTCGCCGGCCTCCATTGACTGTTAACGAGAGCCTAACGCACCTGCGAAAGCACTGTCAAATTGAGGCGAACGGATCAGATAGTGATAGATTGCCGCCCGCATGGCCGCCGACCAGGCACCGATCCAGTCGATCGCGCGCGGCGCGTCGATCCTGTTCGCCGTCGCCGACAGCGGCGACGGCCTCCGCCCGCGCGAGATCAGCGAGCGGCTCGAGATCAACCAGCAGACCGTCTACCGGCTCGCCCGCAGCCTGGCGGCGTCCGGCCTGCTGCGCCGGGGGACCGACGGGCGCTACCTGCTCGGGATCGGCGTCGGCGTCCTCGCCGAGGCGTTTGCCCAGCAGCTCGGCGCGGCCGAGCACCTGGCTCCCTACGTGCGCGCGCTGGCGGCCCGCACCGAGGAGACCTGCTACGCCGTCGGCTGGCAGGACAGCGAGATCGTCGTGCTGACGATCGCCCGCGGGCAGAACGCGGTGCAGGCCTCGGCGGTCCCGCTCGGACTCGCCAACGACGCTCACGCGCGTGCGTCGGGCAAGCTCCTGCTGGCGTTCGAGCCGCCGGCCCAGCGCGACGCCTACCTCGGCGCCCATCCGCTCGTCTCGCGCACCGAGCACACGCTCGTCGACCGCGCCGCGCTCGACGCCGAGATCGCGACCGCCCGCGAGCACGGCTACGCCACCGACCGCGAGGAGTTCGCGGCCGGCCTCAGCTGCCTCGCGGTCCGCCTCGGCAGCGGCGCGCTCGCCTACGCGCTCGTCCTGTCGGCCCCGACCGAGCGGTTCGACCGCAACTTCGAGGACTACCTCGCGACCGCTCGCGAGGTGGCCGCCTCCGGGGCGCTCCCGCTCTCCTCCGGCTGAGCGCCCAGGCGGATCCCCACCGCCTCCCGGCTCCTACGCGGCGATGGCTCCGTGGGGGTCGATGACGTACTTGCGGGCGGCGCCCTTGTCGAAGTCCTGATATCCCCTCGGCGCGTCGTCGAGGCTGATGACCGTCGCGTTGACCGCCTTCGCGATCTGGACCTTGTCGCTCAGGATCGCCTGCATCAGGTCGCGGTGGTAGCGCATGACCGGACACTGGCCGGTCGTGAACGACTGCGACTTCGCCCACCCGAGCCCGATGCGGATCGACAGCGACCCCTCCTTGGCCGCGTCGTCGACGGCGCCCGGGTCGCCGGTCACATACAGGCCCGGGATGCCGAGCTTCCCGGCCGCACGGGTCACGTCCATCAGCGAGTTCAGCACCGTGGCGGGCGCCTCCTGCGCGGATCCTGAGCCGTGCCCGCGCGCCTCGAAGCCGACCGCGTCGACGGCGCAGTCGACCTCCGGCACGCCGAGGATCTGCTCGATCTGGTCCTTCGGGTCGCCCTCGGACACGTCGATCGTCTCGCAACCGAACGAGCGTGCCTGCGCGAGGCGCTCGGGCTGGAGGTCACTGACGATCACGACCGCCGCCCCCAGCAGCTGCGCCGAAGCCGCGGCGGCGAGCCCCACCGGCCCCGCGCCCGCGATGAACACCGTCGAGCCGGGGCCCACCCCCGCGGTCACGCAGCCGTGGTAGCCGGTCGGGAAGATGTCCGAGAGCATCGTCAGGTCGAGGATCTTCTCCAACGCCTGGTCGCGATCGGGGAACCGCAGCAGGTTCCAGTCCGCGTAGGGGACCGTCACGTACTCGGCCTGGCCGCCGACCCAGCCGCCCATGTCGACGTAGCCGTACGCCGACCCTGGACGGTCCGGGTTGGTGGTCAGGCACACCCCGGTGTTGCCGTCCTTGCACTGGCGACAGCGCCCGCAGGCGATGTTGAAGGGCACCGAGACGACGTCGCCGACCTCGATGAACTCCACGCCCGGCCCTGTCTCGATCACCTCGCCGGTGATCTCGTGGCCGAGGATCAGTCCCTCGGGCGCGGTCGTGCGGCCGCGGACCATGTGCTGGTCGGACCCGCAGATGTTCGTCGAGATGATCTTCAGGATCGCCCCATGCGGCAGCCGCCGGCCGACGTTGGCCGGATGGACGCCCGGCCCGTCGCGCAGCTCCAGGGCGGGGAAGTCGATGCTCTGCACCTCGACCTTGCCCGGCTCGATATACGCCACGCCCCGGTTCTCAGCCACTCGATCTCTCCTTTGGAATATCCCGTGCCGGCCCAGCGAGGGCGGCACCGCAGCGCGACTCGACCATCGGCGAGGACGCCTCGAGAGGCCTCATCGACGGCCGCGCACCAGATCGTCGTCCGGCCGCGGCGTGCAGTGACACATCACGTCAGACGTGCAGTTGCACTGCACGGCCCCACCGTAGCGCGCCCTTCCACGCGCCGTCAAGAGCGGAAGCCGCGTCGCTGGCACGCAGCTTACGTGCGTCCGCCCTTGACGCCGGGCGGGAGGCGAGGGTTGGGTGGCTGGGGGTTAGGAGATGAGTGTGTAGGGGGTTTGGAGGAGGTCGCGGACGCGGGCGAGGAACTCGGCGGCTTGGGCGCCGTAGAGGATGCGGTGATCACAGGAGAGGGAGAGGTCCATCAACGAGCGGGGCGCGAGCTGGCCGTCGTCGTCGTAGACGGGCCGTGTGACGGCGGCGCCGACGGCGAGGATCGCGGCCTGGCCGGGGTTGACGACCGCGGTGAACGACGTGATGCCCAACATCCCGAGGTTGCTGACGGTGAACGTGCCGCCAGCCAGCTCGGGCGGGGAGATCGCGTTGTCGCGAACCTTCGCCGCCAGGGCGCGCGTGTCGGCGGCGATCTCTGTGACCGGCTTGCGATCGGCATCGAAGACGGTCGGAACGACGAGCGTCCCCTCGCCCGCGACCGCAACCCCAACATTGATCCGGCCGTGGAGCTGGAACTTGCCGTCGACGAACGCGCCGTTGGCCTTCGGATGATCGACCAACGCCAAAGCACACGCCTTGACGACGAAATCGTTGACCGACGCCACACGACCATGAGCCTTCAACATGGCGCGCAACTCCAACAGCTCGGTCACGTCGGCCTCGACGCGAACCTGGAAATCAGGGATCGTCGCCTTCGACTCGCTCATCCGCCGAGCGATCACCTGCTGAACACGCGTCGGGTC
>Ga0307505_10000442_pt1 | contig 46612 bp, 45 predicted proteins | sample 23_S_MG_FD_202183 | JGI IMG/M metagenome (GOLD analysis project Ga0307505, IMG submission 202183) | Soil microbial communities from Populus trichocarpa stands in riparian zone in the Pacific Northwest, United States - 23_S | ecosystem: Environmental > Terrestrial > Soil > Riparian zone > Trees...
GTCGCGATAGCCGTTCGGCGTCCAGTAGCAGTTGTTCCTGCCATAATAGACGATCGGAATTCGCCCTTCCGCGAGCGCCCAGTAGGTGTGCGGAATCACTCCCAGAACGAGATTGAACAGTCCGACGTCGCGTTCGCAAACGATGTGAAATATGACCGGCTTTGACGGATCGGGCGCCGGCCTGGCCTCCATGTCCAAGGCGGCCCCGGGTGCCGATGGGGTTTCGATCATATGCGCCTGACCACTCGTTTCAGAGCTCGCTTCGCTTCTGTTGGTCGCTCCATTTCATCCAAAGCTCCTCCAGCACACGAGGCCATCTGGGCAAGGGTTCGCCGCGAAGCGCTGTCCACACCACCCTGACGCGACGCTTGTATTTGAGGGTTGGGAGATAGGCCTTGGTCAGCAGGGATTGCAGCGTCATGTCGGCAACCAGGGCTGCCAAGGCAAGGCGATCGAACCAGCGCCGGGCAGGACGGGATGTTTCCCGGCTCGGATCGAAACTCAATTTCAGCTCCGCGAGGCCCCAGGCGTCGATGTTCGGGTGGTAGGGCAGGGAGGATGTCGCGGAATGCAAGTCGAAACTATTGACCTGCTGGCCTGTCTCCTGCCTCGCCACCCTCACCCTGGGGTTGTTATGGCCCAAATGGTAGAAGTCATGATCCACGATCTTGCCAAAATCGATCAGTGGGTATTTCTGGCGCAGGCGTGTGATCATCTCGACCTCCATCCAGTTGTAATGGATGTAGCGCTCGTCGTACCCTCCGCAGTCGAACCACAGATCGCGATGGATCAGCCAGATTCCAACGGCATAGGTCCAAAATTCCCTGTCACGCATATCCTCCAGCCTATCCAGACGACAGCGTTGGCCGAACCGGCGAACATATTCGGCCACATGCCGGTACGCTGGGCAACGGGCGGCAAAGTGGAACGAAATCCCGCGCCGATTTGAGTAGAGCAGAGCGCGATTGAGCGGAACCTCCAGGCAGCGATCGCCGCCATACAGGTCAAAGAACACTTCCAGCGCGCGCCGGCCCACCAAGGTGTCCTGATCGATCCGGCCGATATACTCGCCTTTGGCGCGGCGAGCAGCAGCGTTCAGGGCAAGAACCTCAGGGAAGAGGCTGTCCTTTTGGAGCCGGCGCGCGATGTCGGGAGGAATCCACAGGAACGACACGATGCGCGCAGCCGCAGGATGGAGCGGCAGCACCTGCTGCAAGGGAACATCGCTGCCCCAATCCGTGACCAGGATTTCGACAGCGTCCGATCTTCCGAGCGAGGCAACCTGATCGCCGATATAATTCAGCGTGGTTTCGAGCCGCCAACGGGAGTTTCCCATATAGCTGTCGTTCCGCGAGCACAGGATGAGGGACAAGGCCGGGCGGGTTTGCCTGCGGTCCTCGATCGTGTTCCCGCTCACGGTGCGCGCTCCTGTGTCACTTCACTCGGGCCGAGCCAACGTCCGCCTGGCCTCCCGCCTGGTGACCCACAATTCGCGCAGCAAGCGATGCCAAGTCCCAACCGGCGCTCCTCTTATCGTCTCGCGAACGATTTTCATCCGCCGCCGCCAGGCCCCCAGCTGCAAGCGCTCGAGCCACCACCCGCGCAGCGAATCCAACAGGTTCTGCGTTCCTGCAAGCGCCAGTAATCCGGAATACGCCACCTGGTCGCGAGTGCGCCATTCATGACGCGGCGCCGTCCGAGCGCCTTCGGGTGTTGAAATGGAATCCGTGCTCAATGGATATTGCGCCAATCCCCAGTCTTCATCGTTTGGATGGAGCGTTTCTGGCGGGATCCTGTTGTCGTATCTATTGGTTTTTCTGTAGACCGATGACCGTCTGGGCACCCAGGGATGGTAGTGTTCCAGATGATAGAAATCGAAATCTACAATTCGGCCAATATCGACGATCGCATATTTCAGCCGCAGCCGTTGGATCATCTCAATTTCCATGGCGTTCATATACAGCATGCTCTCGTCATAGCCGCCGCATTCGCGCCACAAAGCCTGCGGCAAAAGCCATATTCCCACGCTGCTGTGGTAGAATGGCCAGCGCCTGTCGATCTCCAGCTGCAAACTACCGCCCAGCTGTTCGATGTATCGCTCGACCATCCGGAGAGGAGGGCACCGCACGGCGAACCGGTACGGCACCAACCTCACGTTGGCGAAAAACATGACCGGCTCGTCCGGCACGTCGATCGTCTGGCTGCCGTCCGCGAACCCGAGGAACACGTCCAGAAAGTGTCGCCCTACCAACGTGTCCTGATCGATGCGCCCAATGTAGGCGCCGCTGGCACGTCTCACGGCGGCGTTCAGGGCCAGCACTTCGGGAAAAGGGCTATCCTTCTGGAGGGGCCGGGCAATCTGCGGTGGAACCAAGATGAAGGAAACCATTCGCGCGGCTGCAGTCGTGAGTTCTAACACCTCTCTCAGGGGAACATCGCTTCCCCAGTCGGTCACCAGTATCTCGACGTCATCCGTTCGCCCCAGGGCCTCGATCTGATCGGCAGCATAATTGAGCGTGGTCTGCAGGCGCCAGCGGGAATTTCCCATATATTCGTCGTTGCGCGAGCAAAGAATGAGCGACAGGGCCGGGCGGGCCCTCGGACGATCCTGCGTGGTTCCGCTCATGGCGCATGTCCCGGCAATTCATCCGTGTCCGGAAGATCGGGCAGCAGGAAATCCTCGCTGTCGGAGCCGGTGGCCCATTCGACGAACGCCTTGAGATCGGGCGCCGTCTCCCAATCCTTCCTGGTCTTCGGCCTGATCTCGACCGGATTGGAGAAATTCTCCGCGGCGGATTCCTTGTCGTATGCAACGGTCATGTTCGTCAGCGGCAGGGGACGCAGAAGGAATAGGCCATAGGCGAAACGCCCGGCCAGTTCGATCTGGGCGGGCAGCAGCGGAGCGATATCCTGAATCCGCGCGAGCCGGTCCAGATATTCGGCGGCACTGACGGAATCGATGGTGAAGCCTTTGCGGTCGTAGCGTCCTGTGCCGCCCGTCAGCACCGGAATGCCGCGGCACGCCGCCTCGATGCCCACCGTGCCGCGCACAGTCAGGCAATAGTCCATGATCGAAAAAAGCGACAATGTGCTTATGTCGCTGCCCGCGGGAATAATGGACACATGTCTGGGCAAGTCGCCGAACTGCCGGCGCAGTACGGCTTCCTCATCGGGCACATGTCGGACGTCCAGATGCTTGCCCAGATGCGCGGGGTGAATCCTTATCACCCACTGAACATTCTCATTGGCGCAGGCCACTTTTATCGTCTCGACGAGCCATTCGTCATAACCCGGAAACAGATCCTCGCCACGGCCGAACGACGCATCATAGGCGACATGGGGGAATACAATCGCCGTCTTTCGCGACGGATCGAGTCCGAGCCTTTTGCGAAGGTCGGCGGCATCGATCTGGCGCTTGTTGAATTGCGCGCCGTCCTGGTTGTACCAATCCTTGCGCGCATAGCCCGCGCTTAGTTCACGCATCAATTTGTCGTGCCGCGCGGCGGACCATTCCATGTTGCAAACAAACTGCCATGAGACTGGCGATAACGAATTGATATCCTGATCGCGGTTCGCGGCCGTATAACGTTTAAGCATCACGGCACTGTCCTTGTGCGCGACATACCATCGGATCACCGGAATGCCCATCCTGACGCAGACATCCAGCATCTCGGCTCTGGGCGTGTAGGCGGTATCGACGGTCAGGATCAGGGATGGGCCTAACTCGCCGACAAGGCGCGCGAAACCCTCGGCGGAAGCCAGCGACGAAGCCACACATTCGGTGAGCTTGTGGCGGTCAGCTATCTTTTCTAGATCGACCGCGCCGGCGCGCAGCTGCCGGCGGGCGGTGGAGATCGCATGTCCTCCGACCCTCACCGCGCCGGTCTCGAACGCGAGCAATTCCTCGAGACTGCCCGCGCCATCGACGATGGATTCCGCCTGAGAGCGAAAACCGCTCGGATCGAAATTATCGTCCCAGTCTAGAAGCTCTGCCGAATCGAGCAGGCGGTAATAGGTGGCGATCGCGTCCGCAGCAGTCTTGGAGCTGTCCGGTTCGTGGAGGCGCAATGTCCGCCAACCCGCCAATTCGAGTGCCTTGGCGAAGCACAGCTCCAGCTCGATACATGCCGAAAGGTTGTCTCCGACGACCAACACGCGCCTGGCGTCCGGCGCGGTTTCGGCGCGAACGCTGCGGAACGTCTTGGCGTGGCGTTCGGCGAAGGCGGCCGCGCGTTGCGGCAACGCGTCGTTCAATCGATTGCGGCGTAGCCCGCGCGAACCTTCTCTCAGATATATGCGCAGCAGTTGAACCGTGCGCAGCAATCCCAGGCTCGTCAGCGCTACGCGCGCGGCTTGCCTAAATGCGCGCATGTAAACGACGGCATGTCGGAAGCAGAGCGAGATCTGCAAGTATGGAGCGCGCGATCCGCGTCGGCCTCGACAACGCGGTCATCGCGCCTGCAGCGGTTCGGAAGCTGCGTGACGCACCTGGGCTTCGATCCAGCGATAGGTGCGCTCCAGCCCATATTGCAGAGACTTGTCGGGTGCCCAACCCAGCGTCGATTTTATGAGCCGATTGTCGGAGTTGCGGCCGCGCACGCCCAAAGGTCCCGGCACATGGCGGAGCGAAAGACGCTTGCCGGCGATCGCCATCGCCATTTCTGCGAGTTGATTGATGCTGACCATTTCGTCCGAGCCGATGTTGAAGGGTCCGGCGTGCGCCGAGCGGGTGAGGCGAATGACGCCCTCCAGGCATTCGTCGACATAGAGGAAAGAGCGCGTCTGTTTGCCGTCGCCCCAGATCTCGATTTCGCCGCCGTCCTGCGCCTCCGCGACCTTGCGGCAGATCGCGGCCGGCGATTTCTCGCGTCCGCCCGTCCAGGTGCCTTCGGGTCCGAAGATGTTGTGAAACCGGCCGATGCGGCACTCCAGCCCATAGTTGCGCGCGAAGGTGAGATAGAGCCGTTCGCTGAAGAGCTTTTCCCAGCCATATTCGCTATCGGGGTCGGCGGGATAGACGGTGTCCTCGGCGCAATTGGGACTATCGGGATCCTCCTGGTTGGATTGCGGATAGACGCAGGCGGACGACGAATAGAAGATGCGCTGCACGCCGCGCTTGCGGCAGGCATCGAGCATGTTGAGGTTTATCAATACGGAATTGTGCATCACATCGGCATCGTTGTCGCCGGTGAAGAGGTAGCCGGCCCCGCCCATGTCGGCGGCCAGTTGATAGACTTCGTCGAACGGTCGGTCGACGACGGCGCGGCTGACATGCGGGTCGCGCAGATCGCCGATCACGAAATCGTCGGCCGCCGTCTGCGCAAACTCAGGATATTTGAGATCTACGCCGCGGACCCAGAAGCCTTCGTCTTTGAGCCGCTTTACCAGATGACTGCCGATGAATCCGCCGGCTCCGCAAACCAGTGCAAGCCTTGTCTGCATTCAGCTATGCTCCGGTTTCGGGCTCGTCGCGACGGCGCACCCTTGCCAGACAAATGCAAATCGGCAAGTTCAAATCGGCTGCTGTTATCGCCGGCGGCGTACCAGGGGGGCGGGCCCAAATTAGCGGCTTGTTTGACATTAAAGACAGGGTGATCGTCGTAACCGGCGGATGCGGGTTGCTCGGTTCGACTTTTGCGCAGGCCCTCATCGAGCAAGGCGCGCGCGTGGCCGTGGTCGATTTGCCCGCGGCATTAATGAAGACCCCGGACTGGCTGGAGCGCGCGGGCCGCGACGATCGCGCCTTGTGCTTGCGAGCGGATGTGACGAAGCGCGACGAGCTCGATGCCGCGCTTGGCTTGCTCAAGGAGAAGTGGGGCAGCCCGTTCGGGCTGATCAACAACGCCGCGATCGATACGCGCCCCGACGCATCAGCCGAAATCAACGGCCCGTTCGAAAATCTTTCCGAAGCGGCGTTCGATGAAGTCATGGCTGTGAACGTCAAGGGGGTGATGTTGTGCTGCCAGGTGTTCGGCACCGAAATGGCGCAGGCGGGCGCAGGCTCCATCGTCAATATCTCGTCGATCTATGGCATGGTCGCACCCGACCAGCGCATCTACCAATATCGCCGCGACGCCGGTGAGGATTTCTACAAGCCGGCTGCCTATTCGGTGTCGAAATCCGCCAGCTACAATCTCACGCGCTATCTCGCCGCCTATTGGGGTGGTCGCCATGTGCGCATCAACACGCTGACGCTGGGCGGCGTTTTCAATGCCCAGGATGAGCGCTTCGTCGAGGCCTATACGACCAAAGTCCCGCTAGGGCGGATGGCGCATGCGGATGATTACGTCGGGCCGGTGATATTCCTGATGTCGGACGAAGCTCGCTATATGACCGGGGCAAACCTTGTCGTCGATGGCGGCTACACGGCCCTTTGACCGCGCGCGGGTCGGGGGTCCTTCGGCAATGGCGAGTGCGCACATGAAAGTGTTGTTTGTCGGGCTCGGCAGCATCGGGCAACGCCACCTGAGGAACCTGCGCGCGCTGAAAGGCGAAGGCGTCGAGGTCCTCGCCTGGCGCGCGCGCGGGCTCGATACGATCGTGCATGACGACATGCAGGCGGAAAACGCCGATCCCGCGGCGCATTACGATTATCGCGCTGTGCCGACGCTCGAGGCCGGTCTGGCCGAGCGGCCCCAGATCACCTTCGTCTGCAATCCAACCTCCATGCATGTGCCCGTGGCGCTCGCGGCGTTGCGGGCCGGAAGCCACGTGTTCCTGGAAAAGCCGGTGGCGTCGAGCCTGACAGGCCTGGATGAGCTGACCGAAGAGGCCCAGCGGCGCACCGAACTTGTCGTCTATGTCGGGTATCAATGGCTGTTTCACCCGGCGATCCAATGCCTGGAGGACCTGCTGCGAGACGAGACCATCGGCCGGGTGTTGTCGGTGCGCGCGGAGGTCGGCGGGTATCTTCCCGACTTTCATCTCTATGAAGACTATCGGCAAGGCTATGCCGCACGGCGCAGTCTAGGTGGCGGCGTGGTGCTCACGCAAAGCCATGAGATCAATTATCTCTGTCATCTCTTCGGCGCGCCGGCGACGGTCTTTGCGGTAGGCGGTCATTTGAGCGACCTGGAGATCGATGTGGAGGATGTCGCGGTGCTGACGATGGCTTGCGGCACGCGCGCGCGGCCGCTTCCCGTAACGCTTTCGATGGATTTCCTGCAGAGGCCGTCTGTCAGGAATTGCGAAATCATCGGCGAGCACGGAAAGATCGTCGTGGATTTGGAAGCTGCCACGCTGGTTCGATACGGTCGCGACGGAGCGGTGAGCGAGCACCGGCAATGGCCGGAATTCCGCCGCAACGATATGTACGTCGATCAGCTCGCGCATTTCCTGGCGTGCTGCGCCGGGGAAGAAGCACCGCGCTGCGACCTGCGCTCCGGCGCGCAGGCCCTCAAGGTCGCGCTCGCCGCATTGCGCTCGATCGAGACGCATGCCGCCGAACAGGTGGGGGTATGACGCGCGAAGTCCTGGCCCTGATTCCGGCGCGCGGCGGATCGAAGGGCATTCCGCGCAAGAACCTGGTCCCGTTCGTGGGCAAGCCGCTGATCGTCTGGACCATAGAGCAGGCGCTGGCGTGCCCCGCCATCACGCGCGTGATCGTGAGCACGGAGGATGACGAGATTGCCGCCGTGGCAAAAGAGGCGGGGGCCGAAGTGCCGTTCAAGCGGCCGGCCGAATTCGCGCAGGACCTGTCCACCGACATCGAGGTCTTTCGCCATGCCGTCGATTGGCTGATCCGCGAAGAGCAATACCATTGCGAGCTGCTGGTCCATTTGCGGCCGACCGGGCCGCTGCGGAGCGTGACACGCATCGCCGAAGCCATCGAGCTGATGCTGGCCCATCCCGAAGCGGATTCGCTCCGCTCGGTTTCCTGGCCCGAACAATCGCCTTACAAGATGTGGCGCGTGGAAAATGGCTGGCTGCGTCCGCTGCTCGACGTGCCCGGCATGATCGAACCCCAATCCATGCCCCGCCAGATCCTGCCCGAAACATTCTGGCAGAACGGCTACATCGACATCACCCGCCCGCGCACGGTGTTGGCGAACCGCATGGTGGGCGACCGGCTATTGCCGTTCGTGGTGGACGATCCGATTTACGAAATCGACTATCCCGAGGATCTCGCCAAAGCCGAGGAGGCGTTCAGACTTGGCCTGGATGGCGACGGGCCGCGTTCGAAGCGCGACCCCGTCTGAACGGCGCATGGTCCTGGCCCGCCCTCGTGCCGGCCATCGCGCTCCCCCTGTGCAAAATGCGCCAGCCTTTGCTTGTTCGCCGATTCGCGCACGCGTAGGGCTCGCAGGCAGCACCAATGCGTCACCTGCTGATCTCTCCCTCGATCCTTTCGGCCGACTTCGCCCGGCTCGGCGAGGAAGTGCGCGCCATCGACGCGGCCGGCGCCGACTGGATCCACGTCGACGTGATGGACGGCCATTTCGTGCCCAACCTGACGATCGGCCCGGCGGTGGTAAAGGCGTTGCGCCCGCACAGCGCCAAGCCGTTCGACGTCCACCTGATGGTCGCGCCCGTCGACCGCTGGATCGAGCCGTTCGCCGAGGCGGGCGCGGACATCATCACCGTCCATCCCGAAGCGGGTCCGCACATCCACCGCACGGTCCAGGCGATCAAGGCGCTCGGCAAGCAGGCGGGCATCTCACTCAACCCGGCGACCCCGGCCAAGACGCTCGACTACCTGATCGACGACATCGACCTGGTGCTGGTGATGACCGTCAACCCGGGCTTCGGCGGGCAGGGCTTCATCGCCGGGCAGCTGCGCAAGGTCGAGGCAGTGCGCAAGATGATCGACAAGACCGGGCGCGATATCCGGCTCGAGGTCGACGGCGGGATCAATCCCGATACCGCCCGGCAATGCGTCGAGGCCGGGGCCGACGTGCTGGTCGCCGGGTCGGCCAGCTTCGCCGGCGGGCCTGAACGCTATGCCGCCAACATCGCCGCATTGCGGGGCACCGGATGACCGAGCATCCAGCCCGCGGCCGTTTCGACCCCGGCGAGAGCGCGATGGCGGACCCTGCAGCAGCGCTGGCGGTCCCACTCAAGGCCGGCGAGGACATGCTTACCGACCCCGGCGCGGCGCGGCTGATCGAGCTGGGCCCCAAGCCGTTCGGGGCGCTGGCGCTGGCGGATTTCGACCCGCCCGCGATCACCGCCGGCGAGCGGCTGATCCGGCTCGCCTACCGGCTCGGCTTTTCCGGGCCGACGCTGACCGCGCCGTTCCGCAAGCCGGTGAAGCCGCGGCTGCTGGCGACGGTCGAGAGCCCGCTCAAGGGCGACCCGGTCGCCGGCACCGCGCTGCGCGCCGGGCACTTCCTCATCTATGGCGTCAAGGCGCCGATCGCGCAGATCGATTTCTCGCCCGTCGCCAAGCTGAGCCCGCCGTTCGAGCGCACGGTCCACGGCTTCACCTGGCTGCGCGACCTCGAAGCCTGCGCGCCGCGAGCACAATGCGCGCAGACAGCGGAACGCGTGCTGGCCGCCTGGCTGCAGGAGAACTGTCACCCGGGCAAAGGAGCGGCTTGGAAGGTTGGCCATGCCGGCCACCGGCTGCTCGCCTGGCTGGTCCACGCGCCGCTGATCCTGTCGGGCGGCGACAAGGCGCTGCGCACGCGCGTGCTCGCGGCCACGGCCGAGACCGCGCGCTGGCTCGACCGCAACCACGGCCGCGCGGCGGACAGCCTCGACGCGCTCGCCGCGTGGTGCGCGATCGTCGCCGCCGGGCTGCTGCTGCCGGGCGGCAAGCCGCGCCGGCTGTTCGGCGAGGCGGGCCTCTCGCGGGCGCTCGGCGAGCTGGTCGGCAACGATGGCGGCGTGCTGTCGCGCAGCCCGCTGCTGCAGATGGAAGCGATCGCGCTGCTGACCGAGCTTGCCGCCTGCTATCGCGCCACGCGCAGCGATCCGCCGCGGGCGGTCGAGACCATGCTGACCTTGCTGGTCCCGCCGCTGCTGGCGCTGCAGCACAGCGACGGCGGCCTCGGCAACTGGCAGGGTGCCGGCGCGGTCCCGGCCGCGCGGATCGCCGCGCTGGTGGCGGCCAGCGGAGTACGCACGCGGCCGCTGCGCGATGCGCGCCAGTGGGGTTACCAGCGCGTTGCCGCGGGCAAGTCGCTGCTGCAGTTCGACGCCGCGCCGCCGCCGCTGGCGCGCCACGCCCGGCACGGCTGCGCCTCGACGCTGGCGTTCGAGCTGTCGCACGGGCCGCATCGCCTGGTGGTCAACTGCGGCGGCGCGGCTTTCGCCGGCGGGCTGGTGCCCGTGCGGATCGAGCATGGCCTGCGCACCACCGCCGCCCATTCGACCCTGGTGCTCGGCGATGCCAACTCGACCGCGGTCATGATCAACGGCAAGCTCGGGGCCGGTGTGGGCGAAGTCGAAGTCGACCGCCGCACGCTCCAGGCTGAAGGGGGCGGGGCTGCCACCCGGCTCGAGGCCAGCCACGATGGCTACGTCGGCCGTTTCGGCCTCGTCCACCGCCGCATCCTGATCCTGCGCGACGATGGCAGCGAGCTGCGCGGCGAGGACCTGCTGGTCCCGGCCAAAGGCAAGGGCAAGCGCGGCAAAGTGCCTTATGCGGTGCGCTTCCATCTCGGTCCCGGCGTCGAGGTCGCGACCGGGCAAGGCGGGCGCGGGGCGACGTTGGCGCTGGCGGATGGTGGCTACTGGCAGTTCGTCGCCGGCGAGGGTGCGCTCGAAGTCGACGAGAGCCTGTGGGTCGATGGCGACGGCCGCCCGCACCCGGTGCAGCAGCTGGTGATGCAGGGGCTGGTGTCGCGCGGCGGTGGCAGCTTCTCGTGGCTGCTGAAGAAGATTAGATAGCCCCGATGAGCGAAGTGACGATCAGGCGGGCGCTGCTTTCGGTGTCCGACAAGAGCGGCGTGGTCGAGCTCGCCTCGCGCCTCGCCAAGGGCGGCGTCGAGCTGGTTTCGACCGGCGGCACCGCGCGGGCCCTGCGCGACGCCGGGCTGCAGGTCCGCGATGTGGCCGACGTGACCGGTTTCCCGGAGATGATGGACGGCCGGCTCAAGACGCTCCACCCGCGGGTTCACGGTGGGTTGCTGGCGGTGCGCGACGATCCCGAGCACGCGGCGGCGATGGAGGCGCACGAAATCGGCGCGATCGACCTCCTGGTTTCCAACCTCTACCCGTTCGAGGAGACGGTGATGCGCGGCGCGGCACGCGACGAGGTGATCGAGAATATCGACATCGGCGGCCCGGCGATGATCCGCTCTGCGGCCAAGAACCACGCCTTCGTGACCATCATCACCGACCCCGCCGATTACCCGGTGCTGCTCGAGGAGCTGGCGGGCAACGACGGCGCGACCACGCTCGAGTTTCGCAAGCGCCTGGCGGCCAAGGCTTTCGCCGCCACTGCCGCCTACGATGCGGTGATCAGCCAGTGGTTCGCGTTCGCCGATCAGCAACGGCTGTTCCCGGAAATGCTGGCGGTGGGCGGGCACCTGGTCGGCGAGTTGCGCTATGGCGAGAACCCGCACCAGCAGGCCGCGCTTTACACGCCGCTGGGGCCGCACGGCAAAGGGCTGGCCCAGGCCGAGCAGGTCCAGGGCAAGGAGCTCAGCTACAACAACTACGCCGACGCCGACGCCGCGCTGGAGCTGATCTCCGAATTCCGCGATGGCAAGCCGGCGGTAGCGATCATCAAGCACGCCAACCCCTGTGGGGTGGCGCAGGCTGACTCGCTGGCCGAGGCCTGGCGGGAAGCACTGGCGTGCGATCCGGTCTCGGCGTTCGGTGGGATAGTCGCCAGCAGCCGCCCGCTCGATGGCCCAACGGCGCAGGCAATCTGCGAGATATTCACCGAAGTCGTCGTCGCACCGGGTGCCGACGCACAGGCGCGCGCCGCATTCGCGGCCAAGCCCAACTTGCGTTTGTTGCTGGTGGACGACCTGCTGGACCCGCGCCGCGGCGGCCTGAACCTCAAGTTCATCACCGGCGGCCTGCTGGCGCAAATGCGCGATAACGGGGCGGTGGCGCCAGCCGATCTCAAGGTCGTCACCCGGCTGCAGCCGACCGAACGCCAGCTGGCGGACATGCTGTTTGCCTGGATTGTAGCGCGCCACGTCAAGTCCAACGCCATCGTGTTCGCCAAGGGCGGCGTCACCGCGGGGATCGGTGCCGGGCAGATGAACCGGCGCGATTCGGCACGCATCGCCGCGATCCGCGCCAGCGAAGCGGCCAAGGCCGCGGGCTGGGCGCATCCGCGCACGGTCGGCAGCGCGATGGCCTCCGACGCCTTCCTACCGTTCGCCGACGGGCTCGACGTGGCGATCGAAGCCGGGGCTACCGCGGTGATCCAGCCGGGCGGCTCGCTGCGCGACGCCGAGGTGATCGCGCGGGCCGACGAGGCCGGCATCGCCATGGCCTTCACCGGGATGCGCCACTTCCGCCATTGAGCGTGGCCCAAGCCAGGGCCCAGCCCGCTCGGGCCTTTGCCGTTCGGCCGCGCGAGCCTATATGAACGACTACCAACCAGACCATTCAGAGTCTTTCAATTTCCAATGGGATAGGACCGATGCAACGCAACGACAGACATTCGGACATGACCAATGGGCCTCTTCGCACCCGACTTCTTCCGCTCCTTCTTGGCTGGCTTCGGGGTGACCGCCGCGATCATGGTGGCGCAGATCATCGCTTGAGCCCGGCCCGCGCGCTGCTCGCCGCGGGCGCGCTGGCGATGGCCGCGTGCTCCGCGCCCGTCGCCGCCGAAGCCACTTTCAACTCACCCGCCGCCACCCGCCAGGCGCGCGAAGGAACCGGCCTCAAGACCGCGATCTTCGCCGGCGGCTGCTTTTGGGGTGTCGAGGCGGTGTTCAGCCATACCAGGGGCGTGAGCAGCGCCGTCTCCGGATACATCGGCGGCTCGGAAGCCAATCCGACCTACGAGCAGGTTTCGGCGGGCCGCACCGGTCACGCGGAAGCGGTCAGGGTCACCTACGATCCCAAGGTCGTCCGTTACGACCAGCTGCTGCGCGTGCTGTTCTCGGTCATCGCCGATCCGACCATGCTCAATGCGCAAGGTCCCGATCGCGGTACGCAATACCGTGCGGCCGTCTTTCCGCTCACCGCCGAACAGCGCCAGGTCGCCACGTCCTATCTTGCGCAAATGCGCACCAGCGGGGTGTGGGACAAGCCGATCGTCGTGCGCATCGAGGCCGCCGGGCGGTTCTATCCAGCCGAGGCCTACCATCAGGATTTCGTCCGGAAGAACCCCGACCATCCGTACATCGTCCGGTGGGACGCGCCCAAGGTGGTCGCGCTCCGGGCCAAGTTCCCCTCGCTCTACCGCGCATCGTTCCAGACAGGATAATCGGACAAATGGCCGGGCATGCACATCGCGAACATTCGGGCGACAAGCTGATCGAGGAGGCCGCCGGCGTGCTGACCGCCGCGGGCGAGCAGTGGACCGCGATGCGCGCCGACGTGTTCGAAGCGCTCGCCGCGCAGGACCGTCCGGCTTCGGCCTACGACATCGCCGAGGCGGTCGGGAACCGCCGCGGCAAGCGCGTCGCGGCCAACAGCGTCTATCGTATCCTCGACCTGTTCGTGCGCACCAACCTCGCCAACCGGGTCGAAAGCGCCAATGCCTATCTCGCCAACTCGCACCCCGGCTGCCGTCACGACTGCATCTTCCTGATTTGCGACGATTGCGGCCAGGCGACCCATATCGACGACGACAAGCTGACCGGCGCGCTGCGCGAGGCGGGGCGTGGTGCTGGCTTCGCCCAGGTGCGCCCGGTGGTCGAGCTGCGCGGCCTGTGCCAGGATTGCGCCGGGTAGCGGCGCTTGCCTTCACGAATTCCTCAGCAAAACCTCACCGCCCGTTCATCGACAGGCCGCAGGCGCGGGTGTAAGCGCCGCGCATGACTCTCGAGACCCCGCTGCTCGATACCGTCGCCGCGTCCGCCGACTTGCGCGCGCTGGAGCGCAAGCAGTTGCGCCAGCTGGCCGACGAGCTGCGTGCCGAGATGATCGACGCGGTCGGAACCACCGGCGGGCACCTGGGATCGGGGCTCGGCGTGGTCGAGCTGACGGTGGCGGTGCATTACGTGTTCGACACGCCCACTGACCGGCTGGTGTGGGACGTTGGCCACCAGGCCTATCCGCACAAGATCCTGACCGGGCGGCGCGATCGCATCCGCACCTTGCGCCAGGGCGGCGGGCTTTCCGGCTTCACCAGGCGCAGCGAAAGCGAATACGACCCGTTCGGCGCGGCGCATTCGAGCACTTCGATTTCGGCCGGGCTCGGTTTCGCCATCGCCAACAAGCTGGCGGGCACGCCGGGCAAGGCGATCGCGGTGATCGGCGACGGGGCGATGAGCGCGGGCATGGCCTACGAGGCGATGAACAACGCGGAAGGCGCCGGTAACCGGCTCGTCGTCATTCTCAACGACAACGACATGTCGATCGCGCGGCCCGTGGGAGGCCTGTCGGGCTACCTCGCGCGGCTGGTCTCCTCGGGCAAGTTCCTCGGCCTGCGCGAGCTCGCCCGGCGTTTCGCCCGCAAGCTGCCCGAGCCGCTCCACCGTGCCGCTCGGCTGACCGACGAATACGCCCGCGGCATGGCCATGGGCGGCACGCTGTTCGAGGAACTGGGGTTCTACTACGTCGGCCCGATCGACGGCCATGATCTCGACCAGCTGATCCCGGTGCTGGAGAACGTGCGCGATGCGGCGGAGGGCCCGTGCCTGGTTCACGTCGTGACCCAGAAGGGCAAGGGCTATGCCCCGGCCGAAAGCAGCGCCGACAAGTACCACGGAGTGCAGAAGTTCGACGTCATCACCGGCGAGCAGGCGAAGAGCGCCGCCGGCCCGCCGAGCTACACCGGCGTATTCGCCCAGGCGCTTATGGCCGAGGCGGAGCGCGACGAACGGATCTGCGCGATCACCGCGGCGATGCCGAGCGGCACCGGGCTCGACAAGTTCGCCGCCCGGTTCCCCGAGCGTGCCTTCGATGTCGGTATCGCCGAACAGCACGGCGTGACTTTCGCCGCCGGGCTCGCGGCGCAGGGCATGCGGCCGTTCTGCGCGATCTACTCAACCTTCTTGCAGCGCGCTTACGACCAGGTGGTGCACGACGTGGCGATCCAGAACCTGCCGGTGCGTTTCGCCATCGACCGCGCCGGCCTGGTGGGCGCCGACGGGGCGACGCACGCCGGCAGTTTCGACGTCACCTATCTCGCCACGCTGCCCAATTTCGTGGTCATGGCCGCCGCCGACGAGGCCGAGCTGGTGCACATGGTCCACACCGCCGCGCTGCATGACAGCGGGCCGATCGCTTTCCGCTATCCGCGCGGCAACGGCACCGGCGTGGCGCTGCCCGAGGTTCCCGAGCGGCTGGAGATCGGCAAAGGGCGCATCGTGCGCCATGGCAGCAAGATCGCGCTCCTCTCGTTGGGCACGCGCCTCGCCGAAGCGCTCAAGGCCGCCGACCAGCTCGAGGCCAAGGGCCTTTCGACCACGGTCGCCGACCTGCGCTTCGCCAAGCCGCTCGATTCCGAGCTGATCCGCAAGCTGATGGCGACGCACGAGGTGGTGGTCACCGTCGAAGAGGCCAGCATCGGCGGCCTCGGCGCGCATGTGCTGACGCTGGCCAGCGACGAGGGGCTGCTCGATGCCGGCCTCAAGATCCGCACCATGCGGCTCCCGGACCTGTTCCAGGAGCACGAGGCGCCCGACAAGCAATACGACGAGGCCCGCCTCAACGCCCCGCACATCGTCGAGACGGTGCTCAGCGCCCTGCGCCACAACAGCACCGGCGTGGAGGAAGCGCGGGCTTAGGCTTGCCTAGCTAGCGATAGATTTGCTGCGGTGGCCGATCTTGATCACCAGCACGACCAGCTTGCGATCTTCGATCCGGCAAACAACACGCCAGTCGCCGACACGATAGCGCCACAGCCCGGCCATCGTCCCTACCAGCGCGTGGCCACGACTTCGCGGATCGTCGAGCAGGGCGATAACGTCGAGATAACTTACGATCTGTGCGGCATCGTGCCGATTGAGCTTGTCGAGCTGCTTATCGGCCCGAGCTTCGAAGTTAATCGCCCAGGCCAAGCCGGCGCTTCACTTCTGCGAGGCTGACGTTTTTCGAGGGATCGTGAGTACGCAGGATCTCTTCGGCGTCAGCGATGTCCTCGAGTTCCTCGATCTTCTCCTCGATCGCCTGACGCGCGTAATAGCTCTTCGAGCGGCCCGTGCGCTTGGCGACGGCGGTCAGGCGAGCTTCGAGATCGGGATCGAAACGGACGGCGAGCATGAGCGAATTCTCCTTGTCATACATGTATGACAAATGCCCGCGCTGGTCAAGGGTGTGACAGTGGCTGTCAGCTCGACGCCGGGTGCGTGCCCGCAGCCTGCGGCTCGCCTATTTCGCTGCTTCCGAGCAGATCGTCGTCGCGCAGGGTGTCGAGGTGCATCAGGCGCTTGATCAGCGGGCTGATCACCACGATCCCGACGCCGACGCCCACCGCGATCCAGCCGATCTGGCTGTAGACCGCCAGCACCGTCTCCTTCGCCGCGCCCTCACCCGAGGCGGCTTCCGAGCCGGTCGCGGCGGCGATCAGGCCGGCGACGAAATTGCCGGTCGCCGAGGCGAAGAACCAGGTGCCCATGATCAGCGAGGCGAGGTGCGCCGGCGCCAGCCGGTTCATCGCGCTGAGGCCGACCGGCGACAGGCACAGCTCGCCGGTGGTGTGCAGCAGGTAGATCAGGAAGATGAAGATGACCGGCGTCATCGCCTCCATCCCCACCGCCTGCGCGCCGAACACCAGCACCAGGAAGCCTGCGCCCAGCTGAACCATCGCGAGGCCGAACTTGGCAGGGGCGGACGGCTCCAGCCCCTTGCGGGCCAGCCAGGTCCACATAGCGGCGAACAGTGGCGCCAGCAGGATGATGTAGATCGGATTGATCGACTGGAAGATCGACGCCTCGACGCCCTGCCGGTCGACATAGCGGTCGGTGAACAGGTTGAGCGAGGAGCCCGCCTGCTCGAACAGTGCCCAGAACAGGATCGAGCCGAAGATCAGAAACATCGCGGCAAAGATGCGGTCGCGATCGTGCGGCTCGAGCTTGGTGACCGCGGTCCAGATGACGTAGAGCACCAAAAGCCCGCCGAACACGCCGAGGATGGTGCCGACGATGGCCTGGTTCTGCACCAGCCACCAGGTGACGGCGACGGCGAACAGGCCCACCAGGTAGAGGAACCACTCGAACCGGATGCCCATGAAGGGTGCCGCGAGCTTCTCGGGCACCGAAGATTCGCCATTGCCCTCGAGCAGCGGCTTGAAGATCACGAAAACGATCAGGCCGAGCAGCATGCCGACGCCCGCCGCGCCGAAACCATAGGACCAGCCATAGGTCTGGCCGAGGTAGCCGGCGATGATCGTGCCGATCGCCGCGCCCGCGTTGATGCCCATGTAGAAGATCGTGTAGGCGCCGTCCCTGCGGATGTCGGTGCGCGGATAGAGCTGGCCGACGATGACCGAGATGTTGGCCTTGAGGAAGCCCGAGCCGACGATGATGAAGGCCAGCGCGGCCCAGAATACGTTGATGAACGGGTTGGCCTGGCCGAGGCCGGATTGGCCCTCGAAAGCCATCAGGAAATGGCCGCAGGTGAGCAATACGGCGCCGAACAGCACGGCCTTGCGCTGCCCGAGATAGCGGTCGGCCAGATAGCCGCCAAGGACCGGCGCGATATAGACCAGCGCGGTATAGGCGCCATAGACCAGCGAGGCGTCCTCGTCCGAGTAGAGCCAGTGCTGGGTCAGATAGAAGATCAGCAGCGCGCGCATGCCGTAATAGGAGAAACGCTCCCACATTTCGGCGAAGAACAGGACATAGAGCCCCTTCGGGTGCCCGGCGAACTCGCGCTTGCTGGAAGTGACGATGGCGCCGCCCGCGATCAGAAGCAGCAGCAACAGCGCCCCTGCGGATGTTACGATGATTTCCTGGAAGGTCACGCAGGCTCTCCGCTCTGTTGCCGGAAGTCTCCGGCCCGTCGTGGGCGGCAACCTAGCGCCTGATTCGACCCTGTGAAGGGGCATTCGTTGCACGCGAAACCTTGCCCCTCTCTGACCCGCCGCCCTTGACCCGCCACGCTGTATTATGGCACTGCAGCACTGATGAGCGACAACCGCCCGGTTTACCTGCGCCTGCGCGACCAGATCGCGGCAGCGATCATCGACGGCAGTTATGCCGAAGGCGACATGTTGCCCTCGGTACGCGCCTTCGCCGCCGAACAGGGCGCCAACCCGCTGACCGTGGCCAAGGCCTATCAGCAATTCCAGTCCGACGGGCTGATCCGCGTCCAGCGCGGGGTCGGCATGTTCGTGCGCGAAGGGGCCGCGGAGCATTTGCGCCAGGCCGAGCGGTCGCAATTCCTCGAGCAGGAATGGCCGCAGATCCGCGACCGCATGGCGCGGCTCGGGATCGATCAGGCGGAAGTTTTCGATCCCGCCTGACCTGCGACGGCGCGGAAATTGCCCTGTTCAAATTTTGTGCGCCTGCCGATTGCGCGGGGCCGGGCACTCTGCCAGATTGATACCAGGGTCGTGAAGGCCGTACCCGCGAGATCGGGACGGCAAACGAGAAACTGGCGTGGTCGCTTAGGGCCGAATCGGGCTGCGCCGGGGGGATAACAGATCGATGATCAGATCCGAGCTGCTGCAAGCGCTGGCCGACGACAATCCTGACCTGCGGCCCGAAGAGGTCGAGCAGGTGGTCGATATCTTTTTCGACGAGATTGCCGCGCGGCTGGCCGAGGGCGGCCGCGTCGAGTTACGGGGCTTCGGCACGTTCTCGACCAGGCTGCGCAATGCCCGTGTCGGGCGCAACCCGCGCACCGGCGCCCCGGTCGACGTGCCGTCGAAACGGGTGCCCTATTTCAAGCCGGGCAAGGAAATGCGCGAACGCCTCAACACCGATTGAGCCGCGAACCGCCGCGGGTTGACCTCGCGGCGTGGTTCCAGCCGGCAAAATGAAGGGGCGCGAACCTTTACAGTTCGCGCCCCTCTTTAACGACCTCGCCGCAGCGGGGGATTACCAGGCGGTCAGAAGTTCCTCTTCACGCCGAGCGTCCAGGTCCGCGGCAGTCCGGGCATGCCCGTAACAACGCCCAGCGAAGTCGACGCATCCGACTTGCTGAGGAAGTAGTACTTGTCGAAGATGTTTTTGATCTCGCCGTAGATTTGCCAATCGTCGTCCGCCGAGGTGAAGGCGATCCGCCCGTTGGCCAGGAAGTAGCTCTCGATCCGCGAGAACGGCGAGTTTTCGGACGTGGTGAAGATATCCGACTGGTACGCGCCGTCGAGACGGAAGCTCACCTCGGAACCGCTGTCCATTTCGTAATCGTACTGGAAGCCCACCGAATAGGTCCACTCCGGCGTGTACGGGGTCCTGGCGCCAGCCGGAATGTTGGTGTTGTTGAGCAAAGTGCCGGCCACATTGAACGGGCCGGTATATTCGAAGTCGATGTAGGCGATCGAGGCGTCGATCGAGAGGCCGTCCGCCGGACGGAGCTGTGCCTCAAGTTCGAAGCCCTTCATCTCGCCCTGGCCCACGTTTGCGGGACGCAAACAGGGAGACGGCAGGGCGGATTCGGGGCAAACCAGCTTGGTGCCCTGGATACTGCTGTACTTGTTGAAGAACAGCGCGCCGTTGAGGCGCACGCGCCGATCGGCGAAGTCCGCCTTGAACCCGGCCTCATAGGTCGTCAGCGTTTCCGGATTGAACGGCAGCGCCTGGTCGGCAATGAACGGGCGCGGGTTGACGCCACCGCCCTTGAACCCGGTCGCGACCGAGGCATAGGCGAGGAACTGGTCGCTGAAGCGGTAGTCGATTACCGCGCGCCAGTCGATCCGGGTGTCGGCGAAATTGCCCTGGGCGCCAAGGAAGCCCTGCAGCGCGCAGTTGCTGGTAGCGCGCGTAGCTATCGCACAGAGGGCCGCGTTAGGCGGCGTGTAGTCCGGATTGCGACGGAAGTAGGTGTAGTCTTTCGATTCATCCGAATAGCGCAGGCCGCCGGTGATGTTCAGCGCGTCTGTCGGACTTACGGTGAGGTTGATGAACACCGCTTTCGATTCCGACGGCGTTTCGTCCGGGCCGTGGATGAAGTCGATCGGTGCCGCCAGGAAAGGTGGTCCGCCGGCCGCAACGTAGTTCAAGTCGACGCGCGCTTCGTATTCGCCGTACTGGTCGAAATAGAAGCCGCCGACGGTGCCCTGGACCAGCCCTTCCGCGAGCTCGAAATTGAGCCGCACCTCCTGGCTCCAGGCCCAGTGCCGGTTGATGTTGTTGAGCTGGGAAACGGGGACGGGCGTCAGATCCTGATCTTCGGCCCAGGTCGATTCGTATTTCCGGTAGCTGGAAATCCAGACCAATTCGAAATCATCGCTGATGTCGTACGTGAGCGTGCCGTGGACACCCCAGCCTTCGAACGTGTTCTTGGGAACCGCGAAGTACGGCTTGAACGGCGCGGTGACCGTCGGCGCCATCCCATCCATGTAGTTCGCGTAGCTGAGGAAGCGCGCATTATAGCCGGCAGGCGGCGTGTCGCAGCTGTAGATGCCGGATGCCACGAATTGGCAGCCGACCGTGACCGCTGCGCCGTTCTTGCCACGCAGCCACGGCGTCCCGCTGCCGCCGGTGTCGACCGCGGCATTTTGACCGGTGCCATTGAATCCAGCCCCTGGAGCGCCGGCGGCGATCAGCACGGCCGCGCCCGGATCGCCATCCTGGTTGGTGATGTCGGCGGTGACGTAGATGTTCAACCGGTCGGTCGGCTGCCAGTCGAGCGCCAGGCGAGCCGCCGTAAGCTGCCGACCGCCCATTTCGCCGGTTTCGGGGAAGCGTCCGATGGATTCATTCGCGGGCACGTTCGAAGTTGGATGGGTCAGCCCATAATCGACCAGCGAGACGTAGCCGTCGGTGTTGCGCGCCATGCCGGAGACACGCGCGTTGAGATTTTCCGTAATCGCGAAATCGGCGTAACCGCGCAGCCTCATGTCGTTGAACGAGCCATAGGAGACTTCGAGCGAGCCGCTGCCGTCGCCTCTCGGCTTCTTGCCGAACAGCCTGATCGAGCCGCCGATCGAGTTTTTGCCGGCCAGAGTGCCCTGCGGGCCGCGCAGCACCTCGATACGCTCGAGATCCATCAGTTCGATCAGCGAGCTTTGCAGCGTCGGGATGTAGACGTCGTCGATATAGACGCCCACGCCCGGGTCGCGCGCATAGATGAAGTCGGTCTGTCCGACACCGCGAATGTAGGCGATAAGGCCGGCACCACCGCCCTGGCCCTGCGGCTTCAAGGTCACGTTCGGGGCCTGGGCGGCAATTTGCGCAACGTCGGTCTGCCCGCGCGATTCAAGCATCGCGGCGTTGACCGCGGTGATCGCGATCGGCGTATCCTGGAGGTTCTGTTCGCGGAACTGCGCCGTCACGGTGATGACGTTGGTGCGGCCTTCCTCGTCGGCTGCCTCTGCATCGGCCGCTGCTGCATCATCCTGGGCGTAGGCGGGCGTGGTCAAGCCGGCGACGAGCGCGAGCGACGACACGACGGCGAGCGTCTTGAACTTCATCAGGCTTCCTCCCGTGGCGGGGCCGTTTGGCCCTCGCGGTGATCCTCTTTGCCCGGTCGAGCCTTGGCAGGCAGAGCCGAACGGCGACAGCAATAGCCGAAGTCAGACTCGCGACAAAGGGCGCTGCGCGCAATAGTGGTGCCTAAGACGATGGTGTGTCGCAATCAGGCAACACACTTTGCCAGCTAACGAATATGAATCTTGCGCCTGCGCGACCGATCACCTCGCGCCGCCTAGACGTGCAAGCGATGCCAACCTAGTGATGACAAACAACAAGAAACGGCGCGGGGAGAGCAAATGGCGACGGCATCTATTCCTCGGGAAGGGGCGGATCGCGGTTACGAGCTGCGCGTGGTCGTGCTGCTCGGGCTGGCGTTCGGTTTCGCCTATTTCGACCGCATGGCGCTCACTTTTCTCGCGCCGTTCGTGCAGGCCGACCTCAAGCTCAGCAACGAGGAGCTCGGCTGGGCCAATTCGGGCCTTTCGCTCACCTGGGCTCTCGGCGCGTTCCTGGTCGGCCGCTGGTCGGACGTGATCGGCAAGCGCAAGCCGTTCCTGATCGGCGCGCTGGTGCTGTTCTCGGCCTGCTCGGTGCTGTCGGGGCTGTCGTGGAACTTCGAGACGCTGCTCGCCACGCGCGTGGTGATGGGTGCGGCCGAAGGGCCGTTCCTGCCGATCTGCCTGGCGATCATGGCCGCCGCTTCGGGCCCCAGCCGCCAGGCGCTCAATGCCGGCATAGTGCAGAACGTGTTCGGTCCGATCGTCGGAACCTCGCTTGCGTCCTATGCGCTCGTGCGGATCGCGGTCGCCTACGACTGGCAAGCCGCGTTCTTCGTCGCCGGCATCCCCGGCCTGATTCTGGCGGTGCTGATTTGGCGGTACGTCAAAGAGCCCGAGCGGGCCGCCGAGGCCGCGCCGCAACCGAGCGCCGCCCCCACGCGGCGAGGAATCGGGGCGATCCTCCAGCGTGAGGTCCGCGCGATGGGGGAGCTGCTGCGCGAGCGCAACATGCTGCTGTGCTCGCTGGTCAGCGCCTGCGCGGTCGGCTCGATCGTGGTCGGCTCGATCTTCATGCCGCTCTATCTCGACGGTCCGCGCGGCTATGACGACCTGACCTGGAGCAACGTGATGACCGTGGTCGGCTTCTGCCCCGCTGTCGGTGCTATCCTGGTTGCCCTGCTGTCCGAACGGTTCGGGCGCAAGCCGCCGCTGATCGCGTTCGCCTTCCTGATGGTGATCGCACCCGCCGCTCTACTGTGGTTCGAGGGCTACGTGGTGATCCTTGCCGCGCTCATGTTCCTGAGCTGGATGGGGCTGGGCATCTTCCCGCTGTTCATGGGCGTGATCCCCACCGAGACCGTCGGACGCGCCCGCGCGGCGACAGCCATGGGACTGGTGGTGATGATGGGCGAGCTTTCCGGCGGCGTGTTCGCACCACCGCTCGCCGGGCGGCTGGCGGACAGCCACGGGCTCGAAGTAGCGCTCTACATCCAGGGCGCGCTGGCGATCGGAGCGGGGCTGGCGGCACTGTTCGTGGTCGAAACCAACCCGCGCATCCTCGGAGGGGGTGGAAGTGAGGTCGATCAAAGCGATCCAGAGCGAACAGGCTATGCGAGAATGGCACTTTCGGCGCTGTTTGCCGCATTTCTATTTGTTTTTGTGAACAAGGCTGAACTCCTTGGGCAAGACTGCTACTATTTCGGAAGACCGAGCTTGGGAATGACGTGTTTTAGTCAGGTCATTTATCGTAGTTCTTGGGTTATCGCGATTGCGATATTCGCATGGGGTCTATTCGATCAAGTAAATAGTCGCCGCAGATGAGGGGGATAAACCTAGAGAAATCATGATCCATCGAGAAGCAATTTTTCGCTCGCGGGAGCTGCGACTTGGCCAACGGTAATCGAGTCATCGTGGTCGGCGCCGGGCCAGTGGGCCTTCTCACCGCGCTCGGCCTCGCCCGGCAGGGTGTCGAGGTCACGGTGCTCGACTGCGAGCCCGAAGTGGTCAGGAGCCCGCGCGCGGCGGTCTATTTCCACACCACGATCTCGATCCTGAGGAAGCTCGGCCTGTCGGACGAGGCGCATGCGATCGGGCTCAGCTCGACCGAGTTCAACATGCGCTGGCTCGAAACCGGCGAGGTCATGGCGTCGGACATGCGCGATGCGCTCGAGCCGGGGCAGGAATTCGACCACAACCTGCATTTCGGTCAGCACATCCTGGCGGAACTGGTGATGCGCCACCTGGCCTTGCTGCCGGGCACGCAAGTGCTGTGGAACCACACGGTCAAGGCGCTCGCCCAGACCGACGGAGAAGTCCGTGTCGCTGTGGACACCGAGGACGGCGAAGTGGTGTTCGAGGCCGACTGGGTGATCGGCACTGACGGCGCCCGCTCGACCGTGCGCAAGCTCGCCGGCCTGCCGTTCGAAGGGTTCACCTGGCCTGATCGCTTTGTGGCCACCAATATCGAATACCCGTTCCTCGATTACGGCTTTTGCAACGCCAACATGGTGGTCGATCCGGTCAACTGGGCGGTCATCGGCCGGCTCGGGCGCGCGCCGCTGTGGCGGCTAACTTACGGCGAGGACGCCAGCCTCGACGAGGCGACGATCCTCGAGCGGCTGCCCGAGCGGTTCGCGGCGATCCTGCCCGATCCTTCGGTGCCGTACCGGATCGACAATTTCTCGCCCTACAACGTCCACCAGCGCTGCGCGCCGAGCTTCCGCGTGGGTCGCGTGCTGCTGGCGGGCGATGCGGCCCATGCGTGCAACCCATGCGGCGGGCTCGGGCTCACGGGCGGCGTGATCGACGCCGACAAGCTCTCCGACGTGCTCGGCGCGGTGATCGCCGGGCGCGCCGGCGAAAGCGTGCTCGATTTCTATTCGCAAGAGCGGCGCCGGGTGTTTATCGAGGTGACTTCGCCGATGTCGACCAACTTCAAACGCCTGCTGTCGGAAAGCGACCCGGAGCGCCGCGCCGCGGACAAGGCCGGCATGTTCGCCGAGGCCGATCACGGCAACAGGGACATCCGCGCCTCCTCGCTCGCCGAGCTGATCAAGGGCACGGCGATGCCGGTCGAGGGGGTCGTCGCATGAACCGGCGCGATGCTCTCGCCTTACTGGCGGCCGGAACCGCTATGCCATTCCTTGCGAGCCGCGCGGCCGCACAGTCCGGGACCGAACGCATGCAGAAATGGGCCTACAGCACCGAGGGGTACGAGCGCATCGTCCACCGCATCGAGGGTGTCGAGACGGTGACTTACGCCATCGGCCAGGGAGAACCGCTGGTCTATTTCCACGGCGGCGGGACGTTTCACGGTTTCGAGTGGTCGCGCGCGCTGGCCAACGAATTCCGCGTGTTCCTGCCCATCCATCCCAACTTCGGCGAGAGCGGCGATGCCGCGTTCGACGAGATGGGCGATTACGTGTCGCACTACGAGCTGCTGTTCCCGGCGCTCGGGCTTGATACCTTCCACCTTTCGGGCGCCTCGATGGGCGGGCACATGGCGGCGCGTCACGCCGCGGCCAATCCGGGCGACATCGACAAGCTGGTGCTGGTGTCGGCCGCGGGGCTCAAGTCGGAGCGCGCCGCGCTGCCCGATTTCTCCAGGGTGGCGCCGCAGGACATCCCGAAGATGTTCGTTGCCGATCCGGCCTGGATCGAACCGTACTGGCCGGTCAATCCTTCGCCCGAGTGGCAGGCGTTGCGCGACCGCGAGTCCCGGGCCGCCTTCGCCTCGCGTGAAGACCTTGCGGCTACCGACAGCGCCCTGCGCCAGGGGCTCGCGGGGTTCGTTCGCCCGACACTGTTGCTGTGGGGCAAAAACGACCGCATCGTTCCGCTCGGCATGGCGCAGGACTGGCAGGAGGTCCTGCCCGACGCCGAGCTGGTGGTGATCCCCGGCGGCTCGCACCTGTTGCTCGACGAGTTTCCCGCGGCGGTCGAGGCGCTGCGGACATTCCTGAAGGCGTGACATGACCGAGGACGAAACCATCGTCTGCGACGTGCACACGACGATGAAATACGTCGTGCGCGGCGAGAAGGCGACGTTCCACGCCGGCGACCGGGCCAAGTCCTATTGGCCGGTCGACGAGCACCCGGTGACGATCCACGATGTGCGGCCAGTGCGCGACAGCCTGAGCTTCGACCGCAACGGCTTCGTGGTGGTCGACGAGCCGACCGACGTGACCGATTTCAGCGGCAGCGAGCTGGAGCGATATCAGCGCCAGGTCGAGGCGCTGGTGCAGCGGCTGACCGGGGCCGCCAAAGTGGTCAGCTTCGGGCCGATCCTGCGCACCAACGCCAGCGGCGCGCATGGCCACAACCAGCCGGCGCATGGCGCTCACGTCGATTACGGCGCCAGCACAGTGGCCGATTTCACCCGCGACCTGCTGCCGGCCGACGAGGCCGAGCAGCGCCTCAAGGGCCGCCATATGCTGCTCAATGTCTGGCGGCCGCTGGTGATGGTCGAGAGCGCCCCGCTCGCGGTGTGCGACGCCAGCACGGTCAAGTGCGAGGACCTGTTCGACAGCGAAGTCGTCGGCGGCCTCGGCGATTACAACCGCCGCTCGCTGTGGGGCTTCAACCTCGCCTATCACCCCGGACACCGCTGGTACTGGGTGCCGCACATGCAACCGTGGGAAGTGCTGGTGTTCAAGCTGTTCGACAGTGACCCGGACGCGGTCCAGCACACCGCCCACAGCGCGTTCGAGCACCCCGACACCCCTCCCGGCGCCGCCCCGCGTCAGAGCATCGAGGTGCGGACGATCGCTTACCTATAGTTTGGGACGAGTAAGAGCGGAGTAATATCAGTCTAGGATATTCCACGGAGCAGTCTGATATTTCACTAGATAGACTTTTTGTAGGCCATTCTCGTCACACACATCATGTCGCCCAAGGATTGCTGCAATCTCGCCAGACAAAATCTTCCGAACTGCGGCTTCGTTTTCCAGACGATATTTTCGCCCGCCTTCCACATCGAAGTAGGTTGCGTCTGGCGCCCGCCGGATATGGCCCACCGCAAAAAACTGGTTTTCCCGAGGCTCTCCCAAGACTTCGCGCAGGCGGTCAGAGTGTTCAACCTCATTGTGCGGTTCACGTTCAACGATATTTGGTGCCGGCGTTCCCTGCGGGCCGTCAACCTCGGACCAGTGCAAGATGAAGATGGAAAACGGGTCGTCGTTTGGGATGTATCCCTTCACTTCAACAAGCGCTCCCATGGGCACCCAACCGAGAAGATCATCTGGGACATGAGGTGTGTAGACCTCATCGTCAGTCTCGAACACGACCAAGCGTCCGGCATCGCGCTCGACCATTCGTCCTAGAAGGACAACATCTCTTCCGTCATGTCGATCGACCCAATCCCGCAGTCGGTATTCCTCTCTGTATCTAGTGGTGGGGCCTTCAAGGCGAAACTTCATGAATCGGTCTTCGAGCGGAAGATTTTCAGGATCGAAATCGCGAAGTACGTAGCTTCTCTCAATTCCTTGAATTACGGGCACACCGTGACCAAGGTTGAAAATGCCATCAACTTCAAATTCTGAAGGGGTATAGTCAGTTTCCTGAGATGCCCGCATAGCGCGACTTTCGACTTCGAGCGGTTCACCCTGTTCAGTCAATAGCGGTTCACCCGTTTCCGTCTCGAGATAGTCGGCTTCAAGACGTTCGTCGCCTTCGCCATCAGAGGCGGCCGGCGAATCTTCGTTGCCGCTAAAATGCCCGGTGCCGTAACTGCCCGTGCCATAAGCGCGTTGCGGCCGTGTGGCCTGCTGGTCAGGAGCAATGATGTATTCAGAACCCGAGGTAAGGTAGTTTTCGCCGCCCTTTACATAGGAGTAGCCGGCCGGAGGAAGGCTGACCGGTGCTCCCTGCTGATGACGTTTCTCGACGCGGGCGATCGCCGGCATTGCATCTCGCTCGACGAAGAACGTGTCATTCCCGACGCGAAAGCCGCAGCGAAGTGCATTTGCCTCGATGCAGGCTTCGGCAACCGTTTCAGGAAAGTGGCCTTCACCTGTTTTCAGGAGCGCAACGCCCGAAAGGGCGACGGCGGTAAGTGCCGCCGCGCCATGAGTGGCTGGGTGGCTTAGGAACGCCATTATGCGGGCAACGAGGCTTCCCTGACCCAGATGCGATAGGCGGATTTCGACATCGGGGCCGAGGTTGTCCGATTGCCGAAGGAAAACCATAAGGCTGTAGCCGACCTGCAAAGCACGCTCAGCAGGAACCAGCCTATTGGTTTCGATAAAGAATTCGAGTTCGTGCGGGTGCAGGGCAGCCATTACTTCCACATGCCCGATTTGTAGACGATGGGGAAGTTTGCGCTATGCCCAAACGCGACTGAGCAATGAGTTCCGCGCATTTCGAACGCAAGCTTCAGATTACCTCTCCACCGGGCTCGTCGTTTCGAGGCTCTTGGTGAACATCAGCCGTTCGAGGCGATAGTCGGGGTCGGCGACCATCCGGCGCATTCCTGCCAGCGCCGCTTCGAGCCGCTCGCCGCCACCGCAGGCGTGGAACACGAAGTCCTTGTAGGCACGGGCTTGCGGGTCGGTCTTGTCGAGGAAGATCGCCCGCCGCTCCGCCGCCCAGGTGTCGAGCAGGGTCGGGTCGGCGCCTTCGAGTACGACCGCCGCCAGCGTCGGCCAGAGCGAGAAGGCGTCGAACAGACCGGTGGTCAGGCCGAACCCGCCGGTCGGATTGGTGACGTGCGCGGCGTCGCCCGCGAGCAGCACGCGGCCCTTGCGAAACGTCTCGGCGGAGCGCTGATGCATCCGGTAGGGCGCGGCCCGGTCGAGCTGGTAGCCGCCGGGTCCTGGCAGCAGGTGCCGGTAAGCCTCGGGGATGCGTTCGAGGTAGCTTGCCTCGGGCAGCGCCGCGTCTTCCATGAAGGTGCAGCGCCACAGCCCGTCGCTGGTAATCTTGACGATCACCGCGCCCCATTGGTCGTCGACCATCAGCGTCGACTGCGAGCAGCCGCCGCCTTCGAAATCGTGGTGCAGGTTGGTGGCGACGAAGCGTTCGGGCCAGGTCATGCCGTCGAATGACAGGCCGAGCGCCCGGCGCACCGCACTGCCCGCGCCGTCGGCGCCGATCACCCAGCGCCCGCGCAGTTCGATCGGCCCGTCGGGAGAGGTCGCTCGCACGGTGACGCCGTCGGCGTGCTCGGTGAGGCCCGTGAAGGGCGTCCGCCAGTGGACCTCGGCGTTGGGCATCGCTTCGAGCCGCCTGAGGCAGATCTCGGTCAGCCGCTCCTGCCCGAGCTGGATGTTGTACGGGAACGGGGTCACGCTCGACAGCACCTGGAGGTCATAGGGCAGGCGCTCGCCGGTCTTCTTCACCCACCACAGGTAGTCGTTCTTGGTGTAGCCGATCCGTTCGGCCTCCTCGCGTATGCCGAGCCTCTCGAGCCCGTCGAGCATCGACCAGTGATAGACGCAGGCGCGCGGGGACGAGATGATCGTCGGCCCGGCTTCGATCAGGCACACGCTCACCCCGGCCTGCGCCAGGCCGAGCGCGGTCACGAAGCCGGTCGGCCCGCCGCCGACCACGATCACGTCATGCATTTGGCTCTCCCGCGCGGCAGGATGCAGCCCCTTCCGCGCGCGCGCAAGCTGGCCTAGGTCGCTGGCTGGGATTCGGAGAGGATATGGCGCTGGCCGAACTTAACGAGAGCGTCGAGGCGCGCGGCGGCAGCTATCCGCTGCGCGGCCGCTACCATGAGCGCTTCCGGCCGGTGGTCGAGGCCTTCATCGAGAACTTCACCAGCGAGGAAGAGCTCGGCGCCGCCTGTTCGGTGGTGCTCGACGGCGAAACCGTGGTCGACCTGTGGGGCGGCTGGGCGCGTGCCGACCTCAGCCAGGAATGGGACGAGCACTCGACCGTGTGCATGATGAGCGTGGCCAAGGGCGTCACCGGCATCTGCTTCAACATCGCCATCGACCGCGGGCTGATCGATCCGGACGAGCGGATCGCGCACTACTGGCCCGAGTTCGCGCAAAACGGGAAAGAAAGCATCAAGGTCCGCATGGTGCTCGACCATACCGCGGGCATTCCCGTGCTGACCGACGACGTGATGTATCCGGGAGGATTTTACGACTTCGACGCCTACATCCGCGCGCTCGAGGTCCAGCACCCGCTGTGGCAGCCGGGCACCCGCGCCGCCTACCACGTGCACAACCAGGGCTTCCTGCTCGGCGAAATTCTACGGAGGGTGACGGGGATGACCGTCGGCCCGTTCCTCAAGGACAACGTCACCCGGCCGCTGGCGGCGGAATATTACATCGGCGGGATGGACGAGCAGCAGCAGGCGCACGTCGCCGAAGTGCTGCCCAACACCGGCGCGCGGCTGTTCGCGGCCAAGGACGCGGCGGTGCCCGACAAGCCGACCACGCCCGAAGGGTGGCAGAACGGCACGGTGCTGCGCAGCTTCGCCTTCCTGCAGAACCCGGCCGAGCCGTGGCACACGACGATGAACAGTCCGATCTGGCGCAACTGCGAGATCGCCAGCGGCTCGGGCCACGGCAATGCACGCGGCGTGGCGCGCATTTATGGCGCGACGGTGGGCGAGGTGAACGGGGTGTCGCTGTTGTCAAAGGAGCGGCTGGCGGCGATGATCACCGAGCAGCACAACCAGACCGAACTGCTGCAGGAGCGGCCCTATCACCAGGCCATGGGCGTGCTGCTCAACACCCCCGAGGCGGTGTGGATGGGGCCCAACATGCGCAGCTTCGGGCATCACGGCCTCGGCGGCTCGATCGGCTTCGGCGATCCCGACGCCCGGCTCGGCTTCTCCTATTGCTGCAACCAGATGCACGCGGTCGGCACCAACGGCCCGCGCGCGCGGCGGCTGATCGACGCGGTTTACGAGGTGGTGGGGTGACCACTCCCTGCCTCGTCATTGCGAGGGGCGAAGCCCTGCGGCAATCCAGGGGCGGCAGTGCGCAACGCCCTGGATTGTTTCGCTACGCTCGCAATGACGAAGTAAGTAATTGAAGGAACTCGAGAATGGACCAGGAACTCTACGACAAGGGCATGAAAATCCGCCGCGAGGTGCTCGGTGATGCCTATGTCGACCGCGCGCTTTCCAAGTCGGGGCCGTTCAACGACCCGTTGCAGGAACTGGTCACGACTTATTGCTGGGGCTGGTGCTGGGGCCGCGACGGGCTGGCAAAACGCGACCGCAGCCTGATCAACCTGGCGATGATAGCGGTGCTCAACCGCCCGCACGAACTGAAGGTCCACGTCCGCGGCGCAATCAATAACGGGCTCAGCAAGGAGGAAATCCGCGAAGTGCTGCTGCAGGTCGGCATCTACGGCGGCATCCCGGCGGCGGTCGACAGCTTCCGCCTCGCCAACGAGGCCTTCGCCGAGATCGAGGCCGAAGGCTGATGGACGCGCTCGAGGAAATCCGCATCGAGCGCGAATGCGGCAGGCTGCCGCTGCTGTTCGCCAAATACGCCGACGGCGGCGATCATGCGGCGCTGGCGCAACTGTTCACTGAGGATTGCGAATTCGCCCGTCCGTTCCAGCCCGACCATCCGTTCCACGGCCGTGACCGGGTCCAGGCGATCTTCCGCGACCGACCGCCGATCCTGGTCCGCCACCTAGTCAGCAATGTGCTGGTCGAAGTGGTGAGCGAAACCGAGGCGCGCGGGACCAACTACCTGGCGATGCTTTCCAGCCACGCCTCGACCGAGCCGCCGCAGGAAGCCGGCGCGCTCTATGTCGGCGGGTTCGAGGACCACTACGTCAAGACCGCCGAGGGCTGGCAGTTCAAGAGCCGCCACGGGCGGGTCGTGCTGCACCAGGGCGGCGCGATGCCGAACATCCCGGCCCCCACGGATGAAGCGAGAGGATTGAAATGACGATCAAGGCCAAGAACGCCAACGAGCAGCTGGTGCTCGATTTTTTCGAGGTGCTGTCCTCGGGCGACCTCGAGGCCCTGCGCGGCTTCTTCCACGACAAGTCGGTCTGGCATCCGAAGGTCAAGGGCATAGCCGGCGCCGGCGAGCACGTCGGCATGGCGATCATTGACCTGTTCCTCGCCCCGGTGCGCGGGTTGTTCGAGGAAGGCGATCCCAAGGTCCATGTCACCAACCTGTTCTCGGACGGCGGGACGGTCGGCGTGGAGTCCTACTCCACCGGCAAGACGCTCGACGGCAAGATCTACGAGAACGACTACGCCTGGGTGTTCCACGTCTCGAAGGGCAAGGTCGACCGGCTGCACGAATACATGGACAGCCATTACACCGCCAAGCTGTTCGGGATGGATTGAGTGAGGTTTGCCGGCCAGCCGATCCTGATCTCGGGCGCCGGGCGCGGGCTCGGCGAGGGGATCGCGCGGCATCTCGCCGGTGAAGGCGCCATCGTCGGCGTCGCGGACATCAACGAGCAATCGGCGCATGACGTGGTGAAGGCGATCCGCGACGCTGGGGGCCAGGCGCACGCCTATGGCGGCGATCTCGGCAATCGCAGCGAATACTTCGGCGTGGCCGAGGCCTTCCGCTATGACGCCGGGCCGCTGCGCGCTGTGATCAACAATGCCTCGGTGCTGGTTTATGAGCCGATCGAGCAGGTCACCGAGGAAACGCTCGACCGGATGCTCTCGGCCGGGCTCAAGAGCGTGTTCTGGGGTGTGCAGGCGTTCCTCGCCCATCGTGACGAGGACGCGCCGGGCAATATCCTCAATTACAGCTCGCCGGTGGCCTATCGCGGGCGGCCCAACACCGGGGCCTACACCACGATCAAGGCGGGCATCGCCGGGCTGACCAAGGTGCTCGCCGGCGAACTCGGCCCGCGCGGCATCCGCGTCAACGCCATCGCGCCGGGCAGCGTGCCGACGCCTGCGACCGAAGGCTTCGTCACGCCGGAGCAGTACGCCGAGCGGGCCAGGAACATCCCGCTGCGCCGCAACGGCACGCCCGAGGATGTCGCCAGGGCCGTCGCCTTCCTGCTGTCAGACGAAGCCGCGTTCATCAACGGGGCCATGCTCGCCATCGACGGCGGCATCATCGCGGCGGGGTGAGCTAATGAACTGCCCTTCCCTCTGCCCTGCAGCCCGGAACTTTCGGGTAAGTTTGGTGAAGCCGTCCGTCGCCTTATTTCTCGCCTGTTGCGCAATGGCATGCAGCCCAAGCCCTGCTTCTTCCGAGGGTGAAACAGTGACTATCGAAGGCTACGGAGGGTTCCGTTTCGGAATGTCGCTGACGGACGCGCTCGCCCTGACGCGCGCGGATCTTTTCAATCCAGCCGGGCTGTCTGACTGCTTCGCGGACATGCCTACGGAGGGCTGCTTTCTTCCGCCGAGCGAGGATACCTCGCTCTTTGAGATGAAGGCCGGCATCCCGTATTCGCTCACGCTCCAATTCTCCAAGTTCGATAGGCTGACGGACATCCAACTCGGCTACCACCGAGAGGGCGAAATCGACCGGGCTCAGTGTCTCGAGATTTATGAGCGAACGATAGACTGGCTCGCGGCGGAATACGGACCGATCAAAGACAGCCAAAGGCTCGAGGGCGATCAATTTGAAAACCATGTCACGCCTGGAGGCATTCCCCACCGCATCGGAGTGACCGAGGATCGATTCTTTGTAGGGAATGTTGAGCGATCCTTTGCTGGCGACAGGAAACTGTGGCCCTTTGCCACCTACATCGAGGTTGATGGCAAGCCGTATTGCAGGGTGGACGCGAACTTCAGCGATGAACATCTCGCTCCTCCGAACGAGACGCCAAGCCCGGAATGACGAACGAAGAGAGTGAAGCGTAATGCCGCAAGTCTGGCAATCCCGGCTCGACAGGCTGCGCGAGGTGATCCTCGCGGATATTGCACGCGGCGACTATTTCGGCGCGGTGCTGACGGTCGGGCGCGGCGGCGAGGTGGTGTTCGCCGAGGCGCTCGGGGCGCAGGATGGCGTGGGCGAGAAGCCACTCGCATACGACGACGTGTTCTCGATCTTCTCGGTCACCAAGGCCTTCACCAATGTGCGGGTGCTCAAGGCGATCGAGGAAGGCCGCTTCGCGCTGACCACCAAGGTGGCGGATGTTCTTACCGATTTCACTGGCAAGCCGCGCGAGGACGCGACCTTCTACCACCTGCTCACCCACACCGCGGGCATGCCCGGCGTGTGGAGCCCGAAGCCGGGGATGTATCTCGACCGGCTCGACGAGCTGTTCGAAGCCTCGATTGAAAACGTTCACGGCGAAGTTCCGCCCGGCACGCGGTGCGACTATTCGCCGCTGGTCAACCACGTGCTGATGGGCACGGCGCTGGTCCGCACCGACCCCAAACGCCGCAACTACCAGACTCTGCTCCACGAGGACCTGTTCGCTCCGCTGGGGATGGACAGCACCTCGATGGGCCTGCGCGCCGATCTCCGCGACCGCCACGTCCGGCCCGACATGCGCGGTACGGTACCGATCCAGCATTTGAGCCGCACCCTGCCCGGCGATCACGCGCTGTTCGAGGATCCCGAGGTCGAGGCGCCCCATGTCGGCTGCGCCTCGACCTCGGGCGACCTCTACCGCTTTGCCGAAATGCTTCGCCGTGGCGGCGAGCTGGACGGCGTGCGCATTCTCTCGCCCGCGATTCTGGCGCTGGCGCGACAAGTCCACACCGGCGACATGCCCAACCAGCTATACAAACGCGTCGCCGAGAATGCCGGCTGGGAAGTGCCGCCGGCCAATCAGGGGATCGGCTTCCAGGTCCGCGGCACCGGTGTGTTCCATCACCTGTTCGGCACGCTGGCGAGCCCCGAGACGCACGGCAATTATGGCGCCGGTAGCACAATGTTCTGGGTCGATCCGGCGCGCGACGTCAGCTTCGCGCTGGTGAGTGCCGGGGTGATGACCCAGGCCGCCAATATCGAACGCTGCCAGAAGCTTAGCGACCTCGCCCTGTCGGCAATGATCTGAAGGAAATCGAATGGCGGACGCGGATATCCTGGTCATCGGCTCGGGCCACAACGGCCTCGTTGCGGCTGCCTATCTCGCGGTGGCGGGCAAGAAGGTCCTCGTGCTCGAGCGCAACGAGTGGTTCGGTGGCGGCGTGGTTACGCGAGAGCTGACCCTGCCCGGCTTCCGCCACGACCAGCATTCGATGAGCCATATCTTCATCCAGGGTAACCCGCTGCTGCTCAACGACGAGCTCGGCCTCAAGCGCAAGCATGGCCTCAAATACCTGTTCCCCGAAGTGCCGATGATGAGCGTGTGGGAGGACGGCAGCACGCTGCCGCTGCACCGCGATCCGGCCAAGAGCGCCGAAGCGATCCGCAAGTTCAGCGCCAGGGATGCGGACACCTTCCTCGAGCTGTCACGCCAGGCTGCGGAGTGGCTGCCGATGATCCAGGCGGGGCTCTATTCGCCGCCGATGCCGGTCGGTGCGCAGACCGCGATGATGGACCAGAGCGCCGAGGGCCGCGAGATCATGCGCACCATCGGCATGAGCACTTTCGACCTGATGGATGAGCTGTTCGAGCACGACAAGGTCAAGGCCCACTTCGGACGGGTGGCGGGCGAGAACCTGGTCAGCCCCGACGAAAAGGCCACCGGGATCGGCGCCTACGTGTTCCTCGGGTTCCTCGAAAAGTTCGGCTTCGGGGTGCCGGTCGGCGGCTCGGGCAAACTGACCGATGCGCTGATCGCCTGCATCGAGGACCATGGCGGCGCGGTGCGCAACAACTGCCAGGTGCGCGAAGTGGTGACCGACGGCACTCGTGCGACAGGCGTGGTGCTGGATAGCGGAGAGCGTCTGTCCTGCAGCGACGGCGTGATCGGCGCGATCCACCCGCATGTGCTACCCGAGATGGTCCCGGCGCTGTCGCCGACGGTGGCGAAAAACGCGCTGCGCACGCACATCACCGCCGCCGCCTGCTTCACGGTCCACGCCGCGCTCGACGCGCCGCTCAAGTTCAAGGCCAAAAACGCACAAGGGGACGATCTTTCGGCGGTGATGTACGAACTGATGCCGGCCGAATACGAGGCCCTGCGCCGCGCCTTCGACGAGCTGCGCTACGGCAATTTCTCGCCCACTCCGCTGGTCGGGGTCGGCCAGTTGACCCAGCACGACCCGAGCCGCGCGCCTGAGGGCAAGGCGATCTTCCACGCCTGGGACTACGTCCCCTACGAGCGCCCCGACGGCCGCAGCTGGGACGAGGCCAAGGGGGAATTCGCCGAACAGGTAATCGCGCGGATGGGCGACTTCATCGAAGATATCGCCTTGCTCGACTATCACTGCGACTCACCCGTAGACATGGAGCGCACCAGCCCCAGCTTCTTCCGCGGCGACCTCCACGGCATCGCCACCACCACCTACCAGTCCGGCAGCCACAGGCCCACGCCCGAGCTCGGCCAGTACCGCGTGCCGGGGATCGAGCGGCTCTACCTGGTCGGCCCGTTCCAGCATCCGGGCGGCGGGGTGTTCGGTGCCGGCCGGGCGACGGCGATGGTCATGGCCGAGGACCTCGGCATCGAATTCGACCGGATCGCGGTGCCATGAAGATCTACGCCGCCGACAAGTCCGAGCTGATGCAGGTCGGCAAGATCGAGCGACACGGCAGCGACCTCGTGCTCAAGGGCAAGGTGTTCGGCACCATGCCGATGAGCGCCACGCTGACGCCCGAACAGGCGCGCGCCGCACTCAAGCTGCTGACCCCGGGTCTGGTGCTGTTCCTGCTCACGCTGCCATTTCGCAAGGGAAATGACGATGCGCCATGAGGGCAAGACGATGGTGGTCACCGGTGCGGCCGGAGCGATCGGCTTCGCCACCAGCGAGATTCTCGCCCGCGAAGGCGCCAGGGTCATGCTGGTCGACATCGCGGCGGACCGGCTGGAAACCCGCGTGGCTGAGCTGAAGGCCGCCGGCCACGAGGTTATCGCCCATCACGCCGATTGCGCCGACGATGCGCAGGCCGAAGGCTATGCGAAAGCCGCGATGGATGCCTGGGGCCGCATCGACGGGTTCTTCAACAACGCCGGCATCGAGGGCGATCTCGCCCCGACGCACGAGTACGACATCGTGATGTTCGACAAGGTGCTGCACGTGAACTTGCGCGGCATGTTCCTGGGTCTGCGCTTTGTCCTCCCGCACATGGTCGCGGCGGGGAAGGGCGCGGTGGTCAACACCGCTTCGATCGGTTCCGAGCGCGGTCTCGCGGGCGCCTGTGCCTACAATGCAGCCAAGCACGGCGCGGTCGGGCTGACGCGCACTGCGGCGAGCGAAGTGGCGCAGAAGGGCGTGCGGGTGAACTGCGTGATGCCGGGCGTGATCGAGACGCCGCTCTTGGTCGGCATGCTCGAACAGATGTTCGACGATGTTGCCGCCGGCATGAAGAAGCTCGGCGAAGTCGCCACGCTCAACCGCGTCGGCCAGCCCGAGGAAGTCGGCGCGGTGGTCAGCTTTCTGCTCTCCGACGAGGCCAGCTACGTCAACGGCGCCAAGTGGGAAATCGACGGCGGCGCGCTGGCCACCATCCGCAACGATATCTAGTGGCGTGCGAGCGCGGTGAAATCGGCGCGGGGCGGCGCGGCCAGTTCGGCGCGCTCGATCCTGTTCCACGCCGGCTCGCGGCCGAGCGTGGCGAAATAGCGCGAGGTGAAAGTCATCGGGTCGGGTGCGGGCGCGACCAGCGTCTGGCCGTAGGACGCCGCCGTGTCGTGCGGCGAGTAGCCCATCAGCGCCAGCAGCGTCGGGAACACGCGGAAATGGCTGGTCGCGTCGAATTGCGCCGCCACGCCTCCGCGCCAGTCGAGCACACCGCCGGCGGCATCGACCACCACCAGCGGCACCGCGCCCTCCGCCGGGTGCGGCTCGGCCACGCAATGGGTGGCGCGGCCGCCATCGGCGCGCTCGTGCAGGTCCTGGCCGTGGTCGGAGGTATAGACCAGCACCGCGCCGGTCCCGGTCATGCGCGGCAGCACGCGATCGAAGAACCCCCCGGTGCTCCATGCCACGGTGTTGCGGTAGGCGTTGCGATAGAGCCGCCATTCCGCCGCGCTGCCGGTGCGCCCGTCGTCGCGGCCGGTGTCGATGATCCCGGGGCCTGAACCGCGCGCGGGCAGCGGGGCATAAGTCGCCTGATCCTCGGGGAACTTGTCGGCCACCGGGAAATGCGCGCCGACCTTGTTGACCACGATCAGCTCGGCGACTCCGTTTTCGAGGCGCGCCGCGAGCATCCCGGCGAGCCGGTGGTCGCGTTCGGGCACCGGGGTTCCGCCCAGCTGAACGAAATCGTCGACCTCGGCGCGCTCGGCCGCATCCATCAGGTTCTGCAGCACGCCCCCCATGCGCTGCCCGTCGAGATAGACGGTGCGGTAACCGGCCTTGTGCGCGAAGGCCCAGATCGAGGGTGCGTGCTGCGCGATGTCGCGATAGTTCTCGCGCGTTCCGCCAAAGCGCAGCGAGCGGTTGCTGCCCGCGCTGCAATTGCTGATCGAGGCGGCGACGCCGTAGTTGGCGATCTCGATGCCCGGGCGTTCACCCGCCAGCCCCGAACGCACCCCGTCGCGGTGATTCACGTCGAGGTACATCGCGGCGACGCTTTCATCGATCACCAGCACCACGTCGCCGGTGGCGAGCGGCTGGCCGGGAACGAACGCCACGCCCTTACGTGGCCCGTCGTCCTCGGCCAGCGCCAGCGCGCCCATGATCCCCGCCTCGGCGATCGGCGCGAACGGGGCGGGCAGCGCGCGCGTGCCTTCGCCGCCGCGCACATAGAGCAATCCGGCCAGGCCGAGCACTGCGGCTGCCGGCAGCAGCCAGCCGAGCCCGCGCGGCAACGCGTGGCGGCGCGGCGGCAGCGCGATGGCGGCGAACAGGATCGCGGCGGCGCCGATTGCCTGCCACAGCGAGCCGCCATGCTGGCTCATGGCGTCCGCGGCATCGCCGCGCGAGGCGACCATGGTCTCGAAGGCATCGTAGGTGAGCGGCGAGCCGGTCGCCCATTCGTAGGAGTGCAGCGTGATCGATCCGGCGGCGAGTAGCGCGGCGAACCCGATCCGCAGCGTATGGCCGGGGATGAAGGCGGCAGCCATCAGCGCGACGGCCAGCACCGCGTAAAGCGCGAGGTAGGCGATGAGCGCGACCGACGGTCCGAGCGAGGCGACGCGTTCCCATACCGCCTGATAGTCCCAGGCGAGATAAAGCAGCACAAGCAGCAGCTTGAGCCCGACAGTGCCGGAGGTCGCGCGCTGCCCAGCGCGCTGCCCCGAGCGATGCAAAGTGTCGATCAAGCGTGCCACGGTCGCGTTTCTCTAATTCGCCCCCTGCGCGGTCCAGCCCCGCACGGCGGCCGCCCCGGATCGGAGCAGCTTACGGCGCACTCGCTAACGTCTCGTTGCTTGCGGTCCGGCCCTCGGTGCATGACAAGCTGCCATGCTCATTCGTCCCGCCGTTCCCGCCGACCATGCCGCGATCTGGGCGATCCTCGAACCGGTGATCCGCGCCGGCGAGACTTATGCGCTCGACCGGGCGATGCGCCGCGAGGATGCATTGGCGTTCTGGCTGGCGAACGAGGCCTTCGTCGCCGAGGAGGATGGCTCGGTGGTCGGCACCTATTACTTGCGCCGCAACCAGGCCGGCGGCGGCGGGCATGTCTGCAACTCAGGCTACATGGTGAGCGCCGAGGCGAGCGGGCGCGGCGTGGCGCGGGCCATGGCCGCGCACTCGTTCGAGCACGCCAGAGCGCGCGGCTATCGCGCCATGCAGTTCAATTTCGTGGTCAGCACCAACGAGCGCGGAGTGCGACTGTGGCAATCGCTCGGCTTCGCGGTGATCGGTCGCGTGCCGGGCGGGTTCGACCACCCGGTGCATGGCTTCGTCGATTCGCTGATCATGTACCGCGAGCTGTGACCTAGCTAGGCCGGTGCCAGCGTCAGGATCGACTGGTCGTAGTCGCGGTTGCCGAGGTCGCCGTCGGGGAAGATCTCGCGCTCGGCGATCCACGCCTGCGATTGCTCGAACATGGCCCGGCTGTAGGGCTCGAACACGATCCGCTCGCCCGGGCCCCAGCGGCCGGTGTCCATCTGCGAGTGGAAGCGGGCCGGGAATTCCTGGCGGTAGAAGTGCGTGTGGAGTTCGGGCCGCAAGTCGATATCGTGCTGGGCGCGGCGCAGCGCGGCATAGTACTTGCGCACGTCCTCGGGATCGGGTTCGCCGGTTACCATCGCGGCCATCATGAAGGTGGTGTCGATGATCTTGCGGAAGCCCAACTGCTCGAGGAAGTAGTATGGCCCGCTGAACAGCGATGCGGCCGGGATCTTGCGGTCGATCAAGAGCTCGAGCCGGCTGAACAGCATGCCGTCGGCGAACGACAGCTCGATCTGCTCGCGCGGCATGTAGGCCTCGAGCGCCTGGATGGCCGAATAGTGGCTGCCCGACTGGTAGCCGACCGAGATCGGCACGTTCGCCAGGTCCTTGGGCTCGCGGATCGCCGATTCCTCGGGCACGAACACCGCGCAGGGGCTGACCGAATAGGCGTCGGCGAACAGTTGCCCGTGGCCGGCGGCGGCGGCGACGTTGACCGTCCAGTGGCAAGCGCAGGAAACGTTGCCTTCGCGGCGCTTCTCGAAGGTCTGGTAGGCGCCGACCTTGTCGCCCTGCTGGTGATTGCTCGCCTGCGTGGAATCGAAGGTCTCGCGGAACTCGTAGTCGAGGCCCTCGGCGGCGAAATAGCCCTTCTCCTCGGCGACCCATTCGTGGAGCCGGAAATGGGGCTGGATGATGAACTTGCTCATGGCGCTCTCTCGGGGTCCAGGCCGGCGTCGGCTTCGACCACCTTGGCCATTTCGGTGAAGTCGGCGTCGTCGCCATAGGCGGCGAGGGTGCGTTCGAGCAGCGCCTCGAGCCGTTCGCCGGTCGGCAGCGGCACGCCCATGGCGCGCGCTTCGGCCAGCGCGAGGCGGGTGTCCTTGAGGCTGAGCTGGGCGGAGAAGCCGAAGTCGAAGCTGCGCGGCAGCACCGCGCGCGGCCACTTGTCGCGGGTCGCTGAATTGGCGCCGGTGCCGGCGTTGAGCACTTCGATCAGCCGCGCCGGGTCGAGCCCGGCCTTGACCGCCAAGGCCATCGCCTCGGCGGTCACGGCGATGGCGGCGAGGCTGAGCAGGTTGTTGGCGAGCTTGGCGACCTGGCCCGCGCCGGGCGTTGCGCCGAGGTAGAATGGCTTGCCGATGTGGCCGAGCAGCGGCTCGAGTTCGGGCCACAACGCCTCCGGCCCGCCGGCCATGATCGCCAGCGTGCCCTGCGCGGCGCCGTGGATGCCGCCCGAAACCGGCGCATCGAAGCTGGCGATCCCGCGCGGGGCCAGCAGGTCGTGCAGCTCCTGCGCCAGCTTGGGGCCGGAGGTGGACAGGTCACAGATGATCCGCGGGCTGCCGCCGGAAATGACCTCCTCCACCGCCGAGCGCACGATCGGCGGAGTCGGCAGGCTGGTGAAAACGATATCGCAGCGCTCGCCCAGCGCGGCGGCCGAGCCGGCGGCCTGCGCGCCCCTCGCCACCAGCGTCTCGACCGCCAGCGGAGACAGGTCATGCACCAGCAGCGTGTCGACATGGCCGACCAGGTTGGAGGCCATCGGCGCGCCCATGCGCCCGAGGCCGAGGAAGCCGATTACCGTCATTGGGTTTCGGCGATAGGCACCAGCGGCGGAAGGTCAACGCGGGCGATGTCGTTTTCGCTCGGGAAGCATTGCAGCACCAGCGGGTCGTGGCCGGGGATGACGTGGTCGAGCGAGCCTCCCGCCAGCTCCATCACCCGCTCCTGCGCTTGGCGGTAGTCGGCGAGGTCGACGAAAATCGGGAAGGCGATCTTGCGGGTCAGGTTGGCGTAGAGGTGCGCCGCGTCGCTTGCGAGCACCACCGTGCCGCGCGCGGTCTCGCAGCACACTACCTGCAGCCCGGCGGTGTGGCCCTGGGCGAGGTGCAGCGTCACGCCGGGCGCGAACTCTTCGTCGCCGGCATGGAATACGACATGGTCGGCGTAGAGCTTGCGCACCAGCTGCGCGACCGGCTCGCCGTCGAACGGCGCGCGCACTTCGCGGTCACAGACCTGACGCGAAGTCGCGAAGGCCATCTCGGCGTCCTGGACGTGGAACCGGGCGTTGGGAAAGGTGCCGAGCGAACCGGCGTGGTCGAAGTGCAGGTGGGTGAGGATCACGTCCTCGACCGAGAGGTGGTCGATGCCCGCATCGCGCAGGCCCTCGATCACCGGGCGGGTGATGGTCCGGCCCCGTGCGACCGCCGCGCCTTCGCCGAAGCCGGTGTCGACGATCAGCGGCGGATGGCCTTCACGATGGATCGCCCAGACGAAATAATCGAGCGGCATCGGCCAGTCGTGGTCGTCGACCGGCGCCGCGAAATTTTGCCCCGCCGGCCGCTCGTGCCTTGCGTACTTGATCGCGTCGATACGGGTGACGGGCGCCATTTCGACCCTTTACTTCGTCATTGCGAGCGAAGCGAAGCAATCCAGGGCATCGCGCGGTTCGCCCTGGATTGCTTCGTCGCTTCGCTCCTCGCAATGACGAGTCATCAGGCAAAGTGCAGCCGCACCGGCTGGCGGATCGGGCCGTGGCCAACGGTGGTCATCCACGGCTCGTAGTCGCCCGCCAGATCGATGCTTTCGACTTGCGCCACGATCTCGCCGAGCAGCGCGCTCGCTTCCATCTGCGCCAGTGTGCGGCCGACGCAGCCGTGGATGCCGTAGCCCCAGCCGAGCGAGTGCTTGTTGTCGCGGTCGAAGCGGTATTCGTCGGGCGAGTCCCAGAACCGGGGATCGCGGTTGGCGGCGGCGAACATCAGGCCACAACGGGCGCCGGCGGGAATGACGTAATCGTCGACCGGCACGTCGCGGGTGGCGATGCGCCCGGCCATCCGGCTCGGCGCGTCCCAGCGCAGCGATTCGTCGAACGCGGCGCGGACCTTTTTCGGCTGACTACGTAGTTTTACGTATTCATCGGGGAACTCGGCCCAGGCGCGCAGGGCGTTGGCCATGGTGATGAAGGTGGTGTCGGCCCCGGCGCTGAGCACGGTCTGGAGCAGCAGCTTGGCTTCGGCGAGCGTGACCTGGCCGCTGTCGGACGCGGCGTAGATCGTCTCGCCGATGCCGGCGGGATCGAGCGCGCCGCGCTCGCACTGGGTCTCGAGCCACTGAATAACGGCCGAGTAATCGTGCTGCATCGCCTGGTCGAACAGCTCGCCGGGCGGACCCATGGTGGCCCAGACCATCTCGGAGAAGCCGTGCATATGCTCGCGGCCTTCCTCGGGCAGCCCGAGAATCTCGGGCAGGACCTGGAACACGTAGGCCTGGCTGACGTCGCTCACGGCATCGACCGTTTCGCGCTCACGCAGCCGCGAGACCAGCTCCCTGGCGCGCTGCTCGAAGATGCCCTTCACCCGTTCGAGCGCGCGCGGGCTGAGCGCATCGGCGATCACCTTGCGGGTCTGGGTGTGGCGCGGCGGATCGTCGGTGAGGAGGATTTCGGGGCGCGGGCTGGTCGGATCGTGCCACGGTCGGCTGGCGCTCGAAAACGCCTTCCAGTCGAGCAGCCCGGCGGCGACATGCTCGTGCCGCCCGAGCATGTGCGTGCCGTCGGCCAGCCGCACCACCGGCGCGAACTCGCGCAGCGCATCGTCCACCTCGCGCGCGTTCACCACCGCGTCGGGGGTGAAGATGTCGAGCGGGTATTCGGGGATTTCCTTCACAGGCCGAGTCCATCGAAGCGCACGTCGCCCTCGCCGTGGGTGACGATATGCCCGGCGGTCGGCCCGGCGAAGTGGGCGCCGATCACCATCACCCCGCTGTCGGCATACTTCTCGACGAAGCCCATCCGGGTGCGGCGGCCGGCCTCCTTGTCCATGTCGAAGGTAGCCTGGCGATAGGGCATCGCGCATTGCATCGGGTGGTGCATCAGGTCGCCGGTGATGACCGCTTCCTCGCCGTTGGACGAGATGCGGACGTGGACGTGGCCGGGGGTGTGGCCATGGCTCGGCTCGCAGCGGATACCGGGAGCGATCTGGTGATCCGCCTCGATGAAGTCCGCCATTCCCGCCGCGACGATCGGATCGACGCATTCGACCATGTGCGTGTCGGTGTGGTGCCCGTCGTTGCGAATGTCCTTCCACGCCTCGTATTCGGTCTTGCCGAACAGGTAGCGGGCACTGGGGAAGGTCGGCTTGAACGCGCCGGACTCCGGGTCCTTGTAGGTGTTCCAGCCGACGTGATCGAAGTGCAGGTGGGTGCACATCACCGTATCGACGTCATGGCGGCTGATGCCGAGGCTTTCGAGGTCTTCGAGGAACCCCTCGGGCAAGTCGCAGAACACGTCGAAGTCGCGCTGGCGGCCGGCACCGATGCAGGAGTCCACGACAATGACCCGCCCGGGCGCCTGGACCACGAAGCCCTGGAAATTCATCCGCTGCTGGCCTTCTGGCGTCGCATAGTGCGGGTGCAGCCATTCCAGCGCGATCACTTCTTCCGCCGTGGCGTCGGGCATGGTCATCTGGATGTTGTCCTGGAAGTCCCACAGCTCGACCACGCGCGTCACGGTGACGTCGCCGACCTGCCAGCTCTTCATGTGTTCGCGGGCCATATCAGGCAGCCTTCTTCCGGGTTTTCACAGGCTTATACCGCGCCACGCTCTCGGGCGGCAGCTCTGCGGCGGGGAGGGGTTTCTTGCCGAGCACGAAGTCGGCCGCGCGCTCGCCGATCATCACGCACGGCGCGTTGGTGTTGCCGCCGATGATCGAGGGCATGACCGAGGCGTCGGCCACGCGCAGGCCCTTGATGCCGTTCACCCGCAGCTGCGGATCGACCACAGCGGCTTTGTCCGATCCCATGCGGCAGGTGCCGACCGGGTGGTGCACGGTGTAGCCGGTCTCGTGGATATATTTGTCGAACGCCTTGTCGGTCTTGACCCCCGGCCCGGGCGCGACTTCGGTGCCGTCGTACTCGGCGAACGGCTCGCTGGCGAAGGCAGCGCGGGCGATCTTGAGCGCACGGATCAGCGGCTTGATGTCGTCGGGATGCTCGAACAGGTGCGGGTCGATCAGCGGCGCCGCGCTCGGGTCCTTGCTGGCCAGCCGCACGGTGCCGCGGCTCTTGGGGTAGAGCGCGACCGGGCTGATCGCGTAGCCGTGGCCGACCGGGAACGGGATTTTCGGCCAGGTCAGCCGCTTGGCCGGCTGGAACACGAACTGCACGTCGGCCCTCGTGAGGCTCGGGTCGGTGCGCAGGAAAGCGACGCTCTCGAATACGTTGCCGGCGAGCGGCCCCTTGCGGGTCAGCGCATACTGCAGCGCGTGAGCCAAGTTGCGCGGGATGGTCTTCCAGCTCCAGCCGTAGCTGGTCGAGTTGTCGGTCTCCATGTGCATCGGGCTGGCCGGATGGTCGTGGTAGTTTTCGCCCACTCCCGGCAGGTCGAGCACCACTTCGATGCCCATTTCCTTGAGATGCTTGGCGGGTCCGATACCGCTGAGCATCAGGATTTGCGGCGTCTGCACCGTGCCGGCCGAAAGAACGACCTCGCGGCGTGCGCCGATGACCCGCCCGTCGGTCAGCTCGACGCCGGTGGCGCGGCCGTTCTCGACCACCACGCGCGCCACTTGAGCGTCGGTCTGCACATGAATGTTGCCGCGCGCCAGCGCCGGGCGGAGCATGTTCTTGGCCGTGGTCTCGCGCTGGCCGTTGCGCATCAGGCCCTGGCGGCGGCCGTAGCCTTCGGGGTTCGGGCCATTGAAGTCCGGGCAGGCCGGGAATTGCAGCGAGGCGAGCGCATCCATGAAGGCGTAGTTGAGCGCGTTCGGCCCCTCGACGTGCTTGACGTTGATCGGGCCGCCACGCCCGTGGAACACGCTCGCCGGATAATTCTCGTTGTTCTCGGTGCGGGTGAAGTAGGGCAGCACTTCGGCGTAGGACCAGCCCGTGCAGCCGGCATCGGCCCAGTCGTCGTAGTCGGTCGGGTGGCCGCGGAAATAGACCATGCCGTTGATCGAGCCCGAGCCGCCGAGCACGCGCCCGCGCGGCACCGGGATCTCGCGCCCGGCCATGCCCGGCTGCGGCACGGTCTTGAACCGCCAGTTGGTCGGCTCGCGATTGATCGCGGCGGCGACGAAGCTCGGGATATGGATGAACGGATGCGTGTCCTGGCCGCCCGCCTCGATCACGCACGTCGTGCGGTCGGCCGCCTCGCCGAGCCGCGCCGCCAGCGCCGCCCCGGACGAGCCTGCGCCGACAACGATGTAATCGAATTCCGCAGCGGCCATGCGTCTCTCCCGGCCGCCACTTTGCGAGGGGCTGAAGGGCTTGGCAAGCGCGCAGGATTTAGTTCAGTCGAGGCGTCCAATCGGTTTCGATGGGGGAAACCACAATCAGATGGGGGCTGGTATAGCTCGCCCCTAGCCTCACAAAGCGCCCGTCCTCGCTTTTGAAAAGTGCGAAGCAGCCTCTGCCATCTCCCTCGGTGCAAACGCTGTTCCGATGAACGGCGTACGTACCCTTCCCGTGGCCTAGTCTAAACCGAGTCCAGAAATAGGTCCTGCCGTCGGAACTGAAATACTCCCCGCTATAGTGCGATGTTCCGGAGTCGGTGATCACACTGGAATCAATGAACATCCGATTGCCGACAACAGCCGACGTTAAGTCTCGACCGTTCAGCCGTTCGAAGATGTCACCAGAAATCAGGATCTTGGTCGCGTTCGCCGGAACTGGTGGATCTGCCCGACCATAAGGAAATCCGCTCACCTCATACGCTTGAGAGACACAACCCGATGACAGCGCCATTGCGCACAGAGAAGCAAGAATACGCATGAACCCATCGTACTTGCGTGCGCTTAACAACGACTTGCTTACTGGTGGTAGAAACTGGGGCGACTTAGTCCCCATCATACTCGATCGCCGCGGCCGCCGCGCCGCTTAGGATAAACCCGATCGGCCGTTCGGCCTCCTCGGTCAGGTGGCCGATCAGGCTCGCCGTGCGGCACAGCAGGCCGATGCCCTTGAGCGCGGCGAGCGGGAAGCCGAGGTCG
>Ga0307505_10000443_pt1 | contig 46575 bp, 41 predicted proteins | sample 23_S_MG_FD_202183 | JGI IMG/M metagenome (GOLD analysis project Ga0307505, IMG submission 202183) | Soil microbial communities from Populus trichocarpa stands in riparian zone in the Pacific Northwest, United States - 23_S | ecosystem: Environmental > Terrestrial > Soil > Riparian zone > Trees...
CGCCGGTCGTGAGGATTTTGTCGAGGAGATCGAGATACTGCCGCATGCGACTCGCCTTTGCGGCACGCTAGTCCATGGTTCTCTTGAGTTGAAGCACACCAACCACCGCTCGTCCCCGCGAAAGCGGGGACCCAGTCTGGATTCCCGCATAGGCGAGCGAACGCTCGCCGTTCGGCGAGCTATGCGCGGGAATGAGCGGAGTTGAAAGCGGGAGGCAAAAAGAAAGGCGCTCCGAGTCGGGGTCAACTCGGAGCGCCACTTCGCCACTGCGGCAGCGGGGGCTGGGGGGAGTGCCGCAAGCAGCTTTTCTAGCCCGGCGGTTCAGATCAGCGGCAGAACCGTGCCGAGCGCTATTCCAATCACCAACGCGCAAGCGAGATAGGCTGAGCTGATCATGTTGGCCTCGTCCGGTTTCGCGTCTGGACGGCCCGTTAACGCGCCTTCACCTTTTCTGTTCCGGGGATCGTTCCGATCCCGTGAGTGTGATGTGGGTTGCGGGGAAAACCTTTCAAGCCGTTAACTTCATCTAGAGCCGCCGCTCTAATTTGCACCCGCTAAGCGCCAAAAGCCCTTGCCGCATGGGCACCGGCAATTAGAATCAATATTCACATTGATTCGCCGGGACCGGGACCATGGGCCGCCGCGCGCATATTTCCGATGCCGACCTCGTCGCCGCCGCGGGGCGGGCCTGCGCCCGGCTGGGGCTGCCGCGCGCCACCATCGAGGCGATCGCGAAGGAGGCCGGCGTCCCGGTGGGGTCGGTCTATCACCGGGTCGACTCCCGCGCGGCGCTGTTAGCTGAGGTCTGGATCGCTGCCGCGCAAGACTTCGGGACAGAATTTCTGCGCGCGTTAGAGGCCGCCGCGTCGCTGGCCGAGGCCGCCGAGGTCGCGCTGCTCACGCCGCGCTTCGCGCGCACGAACCACGCGGCGGCCGTCGTGCTGCTCGCCTATCGCCGCGACGATTTCCTGGACGGCGCACCGATTGAGGCGCGCGCCCGCGCCGCCAAACTCTCCGCCGATCTACAACAGGGCCTCGCCGCCGCCGCCCAACGCCTCCTGCCGGACGACAAACGCGGCCGCGAGAAACTCGCCGTCGCGCTCATAGGCGTGCCGTATGGCGCGGTGCGGATTTTCCTGCCGCAGGCGACGCCGCCGGCGGAGCTCGATCCGGTTATTTTGGCGGCGGCAAAGGGGGCGATGGGGATGTAAGGCATTAAGTAGCGGCATACGCCTTCTGGGATTGAAGACAAATGGCAGATAACTATTCCACAACCCGCGACCGCATACATAAAAAATCGCGCAACTATTTTGTCTTCGAACTCGGACGCTGGGACAAGCAAAAACGCGACATGTTCTATGGCGCTACGGACGCTCTACTTGATGCAAGTGAGGCGGCCTCTACTTATGAAGCTTCCGTCGTTTCCAGTCCAACGGCAAAATTGCTGGCCTGTTATGGATTTCTCCAAGCTCTCTACATTGAACAAGACGCGGTGCGAGTTCTCTCAGGCGCGGTGGGAATGGATTGGAACCCAAACGACGACGAAGTTCTCAAGAAAATTCGCGATGCGCGGAATAGATTGACGGGACATCCGGCGTTGGCAGGCGAGTCCAGGAAGTCGCGGCGTCCGTCTTCCTCAATCATACCGTCCTTCTCAATTACCTCGCAGAAGTTCATTGGACACATCTACTATTCGGATGGGACTGAGCAAATCGAAGTCGAGGTCGCTAAATTCCGCCAAGAGAATGAAGATCATCTTGCAACGCAAATGAAGCTGGTTGAAAGCAAAATGGATAACCAAGAAAAGGCATTTCGAAATTCGGAAGCAAAGCGCCCTTTGTCAGCAGCGTTTGGCACAGGATTTAGGTATTTAGTTGATCGCTTGCACTGCGACTTGAACAACGAGGACCGGCTGATTCAAGCACAAGGACACGCCCAGAGAATAAGGGACGTGATGAAAAAGCTTGAGGTCGATCTTCAATCGCGGGACTTCAAACCAGAACTTAGCTTGCTGCCGATCGTGCTTACTGGGCTCGACCTTCTAGAGAAGATAATGAAGAAACAAGAAAGAACCGAAAGTGCGCAGCACGAGTTCGATCTAATATTTGATGGTTTGAGAATCCAAATAAGCCAGTTGCAACAGAGCTTAGCCGCGCTTGACGCCAAGTTACAAACTCCAATCTAAAGGCCCCGCGTAATACTGGTAGTCGTCTGCACCGCGGTAAGTAACGCACGGCATCCGCGCCGCTCCGCACGACGCGGCTCACCCCCGCCTCGCCTTGTCGATCGCCGCAACGTCGATCTTCTTCATGGTCATCATCGCCTCGAACGCGCGCTTGGCTTCGTCGCCGCCGGCGGCCATCGCGTCGGTCAGCGTGCGCGGCGTGATCTGCCAGTTGATGCCCCATTTGTCCTTGCACCAGCCGCACGCGCTTTCCTGCCCGCCGTTGCCGACGATGGCGTTCCAGTAGCGGTCGGTCTCCGCCTGATCGTCGGTGGCGATCTGGAACGAGAAGGCTTCGCTGTGCTTGAACGCCGGCCCGCCGTTGAGGCCGATGCAGGGAATGCCCGCGACGGTGAAGTCGACCGTCAGCACGTCGCCCTTCTTGCCGGAGGGGTAGTCGCTCGGCGCGCGATGCACGGCGCCGACGGCGCTGTCGGGAAAGACTCCGGCATAGAAGCGGGCGGCGGCCTCGGCATCCTTGTCGTACCAGACGCAGATCGTATTTTTGCCATTACCATCGCGTGCGTTCCTTCGCTTTGAGACAGGTTCGTATCAAAATAGGCAGCCAACCGGTTTTCTCCACCCCGGCGGCGCTATTCCGCGCGGGATCCGGTTGCCGGTTGACATTCAATCGTCCGCTTGCAGCCAGATCTTGCGCGGCTCGATGCTCTTGAACGGATATTTGGCATCGGTCTGGTCGTAGCGCAACGACGGGCTCGCGCCGCCGAGCTGCGGGTCGCACCAGCGGAAGGTGAACCCGTCCGCGCGCAGCGTGATCTCGCTGTCGCAGTCGCCGAACGCCAGGCGCGGCACGCGCCGGCCGACGAGCTTCCCGTCCTGCTCGAGATATTGCCAGCCGAATTTTTGCGCGCGTTCGCCCGGCGTGGCCGCGTCGGTGTGCTCCAGATACATGGTCCAGCTTTTCGGCGTCGTCAGGATTTTCTTGATCCTTTCGGCGGCGGGGTCGTCCGCTGCGTGGCACGCGGAGGAAATGAAAATTCCCAGGAGCGACATCAGCAAGAAGCGCATTGTCAGCCCTCACGATCTGGCTCGGCAGCGCCAGCATAACATGGCCGATGAGAGAGCGTCGCCGCTCGGCTCGTTCACCCCGGCTTGTGACACACCGCCTCGATATTGTGCCCGTCGGCGTCGAGGACAAACGCCGCGTAGTAATTCGGGTGATAGATCGTGCGCAGGCCCGGCGCGCCATTGTCGCGCGCGCCGGCGGCGAGCGCCTCTCGGTGAAACGCATCGACCGCCGCGCGGTCCCTGGCGACGATCGCCACATGCAGCGGATACTCGAGCTTGCCCTCCCCGCCGATCCAGAAATCGGGCTTGCCGTCCGCGCCGAAGCCCGCCGCAGCGAAGCCCGACGGGTTCGTCTCCGCCGGTACTTCCATGATGATCTCGTAGCCGAGCGGCGCGAGCGCCCGCGCGTAAAATTCTTTCGCGCGCTCGTAGTTGGAAACGGCGTAGCCGACGTGGTCGATCATGCGGGGCTCCTGTGTTCCGCTCATTCCCGCGCAAGCGGGAATCCAGACTGCAAGCACGTCATTTGTTGGACTGGATCCCCGCTTTCGCGGGGATGAGCGGGATAAACCTCCGGAGCGAAGACTTTGTTCGGCTCTTTAATTTTCAAACAGCCTTAGCCAACGCTCCGCACCCCGGCGTCTGGAAGGCGGCGGGGCCCGCCTGTCCCTGTTTCCTCTCCCCTTTACAGGAGAATGGAGCGCCGGGAGGCGCCAGGGTGCTTGCGAGGCACCCTTGGCGGACCGGGAGAATGAGCGCCTGACGCCCATTTCCCCGGCCCGCCGGAACGCTTGCGAGGCGTTCCGCCCTGCAAGAGACAGGGCGGCGCCTCCCGGCGCTCCATCTTGGGGCGGTTCGCGCGAACCGTGCCCGCCCGCCCCTCGCCCTTCCGGGGTCTGAGGCAAAGCGGTCTAGGAATTAAGTCATAGAACGAAATTTGTCAAGGGCCATGAAAAGCAATGGCGGCGAAACCGCTCCCGCCCCTGCGCGTTCTCCACCGAAAGGAGAACCGCATGTCGAAGCATGCCCGGACAACGCCCGCCATTGCCCGCATCTGGCGCGGGCGCACCACCACGGCGAAGGCTGACGAGTACGCCCGCTATCTGTACGAGCACGGGATCAAGCCGCTGGAGAAAAAGGCCCTCGGCGTGCAGCTCTTTCGCGAGGACTGCGCGGAAGAGAGCGAATTCGTCACGATCTCTTATTGGGAAAGCGTCGACGCCATGTCGCGCTTCGCCGGGTCGGACCCGCGCCGCATCCATCATCTGGAGCGCGACAGGGAATTTCTTATCGAGTTGCCGAAAGGCGTTCAGGTGCTCGAAATCCTGAACGCGCACGGCGCGACCGGCGGCGAGCGCGGCAATTGAACGGCTGTCAGCCCGCGCGGCTCAGCGGATGCAGCAATCGACCGGCTGCGGGCTGCTCACCGTCGTCGCCGTGCCGGTCTGCGCGTTCTTCGGCGCGAAAAGGCTGAAGGGAAAGATCAGCGGGAACGGCTCGGTTGCCGCCGGCTGTTCGGCCTGCGCCGGCGTGGCACGCGCCGGACGCGGCGCCGCGGCACGGCGCACGGGGACGTCCGGATTTTCGCGCACGAGCGGCGGCGGAACGCTCTTTGGCGCGACGAAGAACGTCGCCACCGGAATCGAGCCGGTCGTCTCGGGCGCATCGACAAACTCCATGCGCACGTCGGCGAGCATGTTGACCGGCCCCAACTCCATGCGCGTGTCGGCGGCGATGTTCACCGGCGACAATTCCATCCGCACATCGGCGAGCCGGTTCACCGGGCCGTGGTCCATCGCGACATCGCTTGCGATGTTGACAGGTCCCAGTTCCATCTCGCTGCCAAGTTCGGGATTGAAGTCAGCGACAGTTTGCGGTGCGCGTGCAGACGCAATCGCAGTGGCGGGCGACGTGGCCACTTCGGGGACGGCAGCAACAATCGGCGCAGCCGGCGCTTCCGCAACAGCGGGCAACTCAGGCGCAGGCTCTGCGATAACTACCGGCGTAACAGGCGCGGCGGCCGCAGGCACGCGCCGGTCGGCGGCGATGTCGACCGGCATCACAGCCTCGGTGCGTGCGGGCGGCGCCGCCCATACCGGCACCTGGATGCGCTGCTCCAGACGCGGCGACTCGATCGACGTCACCTGCAGGCGGTTGCGGTCGGCGTCGATCTCTTTGCTTTTTTCCTGCGTGCTGAAGATCCCGTAGGCGATCGGTGCAGCGAGCAGGAGCGTCAGCGACCCGGCCAGCACCGGCCCGGTGAAGTTTGCTTTCTGCTTCGTGCGCGGCGTTGCGATGCCGGCGATCAGCTTCGGCGTCTCGACAACCGCTTCGGCGGGCTGCGCCGCGACGGGCTCCGAGATTGCAGCGGCGGGAATATTTTCAGGCACCATCGCAGGCGCGATAGTGATCTCGGGCTCGGCCTGCACGGCGACCGGCTCGGAAACCGTTTCGATTTCAACCAGCGTCAGCCGCGGATCGTTGTCGGGCGCGGGCACCGCGAGCGTCGGCTCGGCCTCGGCGGCTTCTTCGATGACCGCCCCGGTCTCTTGCACCTGCGGCGCGCCATCATTCGCGGCCTGCGGGATTTCCTTGGGCTGCTCGAAGGACTCGGGCAGCGCCTCGCCCCGCACCGAATAGGCGCGGATCTTCTTGCGCAGGTTGGGGAGCGAAATGCCGAGCACGCTCGCCGCGAGCGCGCGGTCGCCGCCGCAGCTTTCCAGCGTATGGCGGATCATCTCGCGCTCCACCGCATCGAGCGGCTGGCCGACGAGCCAGGACGCGATCTCGCTCACCGTCGACGTGGATAATTCCGCCGGCAATTGCGCCGGCGTCTCTGGCTCATCGGGCTTTTGCAGCGGCTGATTCACGGGACCGAGCCTCGGGCCGATATGGTTAACAAAAGGTTAACGCGGCACTGGAAGCGGATTCCGAACGCGGGCCGCCCGGAATCAAAGCGCCGCCGGATCGCTCCGGCGGCGCGCCGTAAGAAAGGCTCAGGAGATCAGAACGTGATCTCCATGCCACTGAGGTCGAGGTCGAACGAGAGTCCGACCGAAGCGCCCTGCAGCACGAGCGTGACGCCCTTGCCATTCGTGAGCGTAATCACGCGCGCGCCGCCCGCGACCGTGGCGCCCGCGCCGGCCGCAACGTAAGTGCCGGTGATATCGGACGCCTGGCGCATGTTGCGCGCGGTGCCGACCAGCGTCGTCTTCGATGCGCCGAAGGTGAAGCCCGCCGACAGGCCGCCGATCCGCAAGGGATAGGTGCGGCCGCCAAAATTCATTGAGCCGCTGCCGAGCGAGCCGCCAACGAACCAGCCCGCCTTCACGAATTCGAGCCGCACCTGCGCCGTCTGTGCCTGCGACGGCGAAACGGTCGCAACGGCAAACAGCGCGAGCAACGCAACGACGCCAACACGGAGCATGGATGGAAAGCGCATCTGACGGTCCCCCCTGCGGCTTCTGCCGCTTAAGTGATTCGCAGAGCATCTTGCCCTGCGCCGTGAGTCCGTCAAGCGCGCGGAACCGAATTGCACGGCGGGAATTGAGTCGCCAGCGGCGGCCAGCAAGTCGCGCATTCCGGTGCGCGCTTCGCAGGTTAGATATGAGCGCGCCGCACCCTCGCCTGTCACTTCGCCTGAGCCTGATGCTCGGCCTGCTCGTTGCAGCAGCCGGCGCGGGCATTGCGCTGGCCGACCATCACAGCAACCCCTGGCTCCTGAGCTGGATTCAGCCATCCTGCTGCGTCACCAACGACTGCTGCTGGGAAGTGAGCGAGCGCGACTTGCGCCCGCTCGATGGCGACCGCTGGGAAGTGCTCGCCACCTCGCAGGTCGTGCCGCGCACCGACTGGACGCCCGACGGAAAATTCTATCGCTGCGCCTGCGATCTCTCGGGCGGAAAATGGATCAAGCATCAGGGCGCGAACACGCGCTGCATCTTCGTGCCGCTGCGCTCGGCGGGTTATTGAACACCGCTCGTCCCCGCGAAAGCGGGATCCCTGATTGCTTGCCCTCCCGCGCCCGCGCATGCTTTCACACCACATGGACGGGATGGCTCAAAACAGCACAACGGCAATCACGGAGCGCGCCCGCAACATCCCGGTCGCCTACGACGCCGACGTGGTCGTGGTCGGCGCGGGACCCGGCGGATTTGCCGCCGCGTTGCAGGCCGCGCGCATGGGCGCGAAGACGCTCGTCGTCGAGCGCTTCGACATGCCGGGCGGCGTGCATACGTCGGGCTTGCAGGGCCACGCGGGTGCTGGCGTCGGCGGCATTCACACGGAGCTCATGGAGCGCTTCGCGCGCGAGGGCTACATCTACTCTGTCACGCAAGACAAACTGCCGAATTGGGCCGGCAACCCGCTCTCGCACTATGAGCGGCGTCACGCGCCCGACGCCCCTTTCACGCGCATGAGCTTCAATCCCGAAGGCGCCGGCAGCGTGATGGCGAACATGCTGCACGAGGCCGGCGTCACCGCGCTCTACGGCACCTCGTTTGTGGAAGCCATCGTGAAAGAAGGAAACGGCGACAACCGCATCGAAGCGATCGTCGTGGAAAATGCATCCGGCCGTCAGGCGATCACCGGCAAGATTTTCATCGAAGGCTCCGGCACCGCGCAGCTCGCCGCGAGCGCCGGTGTCCCCTTCGTGCGCGGCGGCGGCGGACAGCCCGCCACGGCGAAATGGGATGGCGTAGAGCGGCCGGTGCCGGGCGGACTGCTCTGGATCATGAGCGGCATCGAATTTCCGGCGCTCGCGCGTCATCAGCGCGACGCGAAGGGCCCGGTGCTTGCAAAGCTGATCGCCGAAGCGACCGCCGCCGGCGACATTCCCGCCGGGCTTTATCGACCGCGTATGGAAGGCACGAATGTTTACGGCGATCTTTATATCGGCCATCCGACGCTCGACATGAGCCCGATGCAGGCCGACGGCACCTTCATCTTCTGGCAGAACGTGCCCTACGAATGGGCGCTGCACATGGACGAGAGCGCCGACGACGAGGCGCGCGCCAAGCGCGCGCTGCGCTTCTTCATCGACGCCGAAGTGAAGTTCCTGAAGAAATATGTGCCGGGTTTCGACCAGGCGTTCCTCACCAATGTCGGCCGCTTCGTCGGCATCCGCGACGGCCGCCATCCGGTCGGTGAATATGTCTATTCGATCGACGACGCGCGCCAGGAACGCCGCTTTCGCGACGCGATCTCAAAGCCGATGATCAAGCCCTTCTATTGGGACAGCCACGCGAAGTACTCTTATGAAGTCCCCTTCCGCGCCTTCCTGCCGAAGAAGATCGACAACCTCATTCTCACCGGCGCGTCGATGTCGTTCACCTACGACACGATCTTCATGGTGATGCGCAATTTCAACTGGTGTACGCAGACCGGCGAAATCGCCGGCTTCGCCGCCGCACGCTGCATCGACAAGAAGATCACGGCAAAGGAACTGGAGTGGACGGAGCCGTATTTCTGAACGCGTGTGCTCAGGCGCTCGTGCCGAGCACATTGCCGAGGTCGTGATAGATCGTGTGCAGGTGCTGCGCTTCGGAATCGACCGACGCAAATTCAATGACGAAATTGTCGCCCATCAGCCGGTAGCCGAAACCTTTATTCGTATTGTTCGGGCCGTGCCACGCGAGATGCACCGCATCGCGATCGCCCGCGCGAACCCGCGCGCGCTGCGCATCCTTGAGCGCCGCCGGCGCCTGCTCCACCGCATAGGTTTCGACAAGCTGCCACAACAGGTCGCGCCGCGCCGACGAGAGCGACGACGCGGGCAAGCCTTCCTTCTTCGCGTTCGCGCGCTCGCGGCCGGCGGAAGAATAAATATTGTAGATCGGCGAGTCCGAGACCCGCGCCTTCGCCTGTAGTGCGGGCGACAGGTCGCCGAAGAGTTTCCGCGCCAGTGCGTCTTCCGCCTTCAGCGTGTTGAGGCCCTTGTGCGGTCCCTGCTCGACGCGGTTCGGCCGCACCGAGAAGGAGAACGGCGTCACCGAAACGATCTGCCCGTCGCGCACCGCGATAGACTGCGTGAGGTGATGGCCCTCGAAGCGGAATCCCCACGCGCCTTTCTCGGCCGGCGTTCCGAACACGGAGAACGAAAACCGCTCCGGCGAGCGGCGGTCGGGCGCATCGCCCATCGACGCCAGCACGCTTTGCAGCAGCATCACGTTCTTCGCCTTCTCAAGTCCTTCGGACGACCAGAGAGTAGCGAGCAAATTCCAGCCCGCTTCCTTCTGCTTCGCGTCGAGTTGCTCAAGCCGCAAGCCCGGCTTCGTGTAACCGCTCGCGCCGAAATAATTCCAGCTCTTCCATTCCTGCCCGCCCCACGGGAAACGCGCCGCCTTCGCGCGTTCCGCATCCAGCGTCGCGAGAAATGCCTGCACGCGCTTTGTGAAGTCGTCCGCCGAGCCAAGGCCCTGAACTTGCGCCTGCGCTGACGCGGGCAACGCTGCGGCAGCCGCCAGCGCGGCACTGCCCGCGAGCAATCCGCGGCGATCAATAGAAAAAATTTTTCTCGCAGGCATCGCTTCCTCCCCTTGATCCGCCATGAATATGCCAGCACGGAGAGCGGCGATCCACCGCATGCGGAAGCAGCGATTTCTCAGGTGCAAGTGAACAACAGCGACTCGTCGCATCGCAACGCACAACAAATTTGATTCAATGGAAGCCGTTTCAAACGCGACAGAAGCATGACCGCACGCTCCCTATTGGCGCCCCATTAGGCATGCAGAAAAGATTTGTCACGCGTCATATCGCTGTGACCTGCATCCATTAGAGCCGCGATACTGGAATCGAAAGCCGCTGCAACGCTCGCAGCATGGAGGAAATGAGCGCGATGACTATTCTGAAGAAAAACCGTTCAGCTCTGAACAATTCGAACCCGACCAAATCCGGATCGGGCAAGGCGCGGAGTTACCGCGCATTGGCCGCCGAGTGCGAGCGCCAGGCCGCGCTCGCATTTGAGGAGCCGCAGTTCGGCGCGATGCAGCGGCGACTTGCGCGTTCCTACGCGGCGCTGGCGGAAGCCGAAGACTGGCTTGATGGCAACGTGAAGCCTGTGCATCCCGCCCAGTCACAGCACGAAGCTGCCTGAACGTCACAAGAATTTCATTCCACGGAAACGGCCACGCGCAGCTGGGCATTCCTGCCCACTGCGCCCTACGCAGCGTTGAAAGCATGACGGCCGCGCATACCGGCATGCCTGAGATCGTTTATAGTCCTTGCGCCCTCCCTGGATTTTTCCGCGCAAGAGATTTTTATGGCCAAGCGTCAACTCCGGCTCGGCGCCTTCATGCGCCCGGTCAGCATTCACACCGGCGCGTGGCGCTTCCCCGGCGCATGGCCCGATGCGAACTTCAATCTCGCGCATCTGAAGACGCTGATCCGCAAGCTCGAGGTCGCGAAATTCGATGCCTTCTTCATGGCCGATCATATGGCGGTGCTGAACATGCCGGTCGCCGCGCTGAAGCGCAGCCACACGGTCACGTCCTTCGAGCCCTTCACGCTGCTCTCGGCGCTCTCGCAGGTAACCGAACACATCGGCCTGATCGCGACGGCATCGACGACCTTCGATGCGCCCTATCACATCGCGCGGCGCTTCGCCTCGCTCGACCACATCAGCAACGGCCGCGCGGGCTGGAACATCGTCACGACGTCGAACCCCGACGCCGCGCTCAACTTCGGCCACGACGAGCAGATGGATCACGACGAGCGCTATCGCCGCGCGCGTGAGTTCTACGACGTCGTCACGGGCCTCTGGGACTCCTTCGCCGACGACGCCTTCGTGCGCGACGTGGAAAGTGGCGTCTATTTCGACCCCGCGCGCATGCACACGCTCGGCCACAAGGGCGAGTACCTGTCCGTGCGCGGGCCGCTCAACATCGCGCGGCCCGTGCAGGGCTGGCCGGTGATCGTGCAGGCGGGCGCCTCGGACTCCGGCCGCCAGCTTGCCGCGGAAGTCGCCGAGGTCATCTTTTCCGGCGTCAATCACCTGCCCGATGCGCAGCGCTTCTATGCCGACGTCAAGGACCGCGCCGCGAAGGCCGGCCGCGATCCCGAGCATGTGAAAATCCTGCCCGGCTGCTTTGTCGTGATCGCCGACACAGCCGAGGAAGCGAAGGCGAAGAAGAAGCTGCTCGACAGCGGCGTGCATCCCGAGAGCGGCATCGCCACCGTTTCGTCGCTGCTCGGCCACGACATCTCCGGCTACGACCTCGATGGCCCGCTGCCGGAAATCCCCGAGACCAATGCCGGCAAGACCGGCCGGCAGAAATTGATCGACATGGCCGCGCGCGAGAAGATGACCGTGCGCCAGCTCGCGCAGCATGTCGGCGGCAGCTACGGCTCGCTCGAAATGATCGGCACGCCCCAGATGATCGCCGACCAGATGCAGGAATGGCTGGAGACGCGGGGCAGCGACGGCTTCAATATGCTCTTTCCGTGGCTACCCGGCGGGCTCGACGATTTCTGCGATCGTGTCGTCCCGGAATTGCAGCGCCGCGGCCTGTTCCGCCGCGAGTATGAAGGCGCAACGCTGCGCGAGAATCTTGGCCTGCCGCGCCCGAAGAACAGATTTTTCGATTAGTCCTACCGCAGCAGCAGCCGCTCGCCGTAGAAATACGCGACGGCGAGCGAGATCAGCGCGAAGATGAAGCTCGCGACCGAGAAGCCGAACGTCCACCAGAAGGTGCCGAGCCGGAGCTTGAAATACTCCATGCGCAGCGCCTCCATCTCGGGGTTGCGCGTGCGTCCGCCGCGGCCCCCGGCCGGGTCTTCCTTCAGAAAAGCGAGATAGCCGCCGTTGAGCGCCCAGTAGCGACCGGCATTCGTGACCTCGATCAGCGTGCGGCCCTCGTCGGCGAATTTCGCGAAGCGTGCCGTAACAAGAAGATCGGCTGCGTCTTTCGCGAGCTGCAGCGCCGTCCGCTCGTCTTCCGCCGGTTTGCTTTCGCCGAAGACTTCGAGCGGAGACCGGCCGCGAAGCGCGAGCAGCATCTCGCCGGCGCGCTGCTCGACCGTGCGCTCGGCCAAGTCGTTCACGCACTCGCTCCTTTCGCCCCGCCGAAGAGACGCACGAGCAATATCGAGCAGATCGCACCTGCGACCACACCGCCAAGCGGTGCAAATAAAAACGCGACGCCCATTGCCTTGCCGCCACCCATGTCCGAAACGTCGGCGATGTTGGTGTAGGCGACCCAGCCGAACAGGATCGCGCAGTAGCCCGCGATCAGCCCGCCGATAAAGCCGAGAAAACCGGTCAGTGTTCTGTTCATCCCGCCCTCAGTATCCCGCCGCGAGACCGCCCGAGCGCGGGTCTGCGACGCCCGCGAAACCGCCGCCTACCGCCATGATTGAATTCACCGAGCGTCCGCTGCGGCCTTCCTTCGCGTTCTGCCGCTTCTCGATCAATGCCTGCATGACCGAAGCGTCAATACCGGGCTCCAGCTCGAGTTGATCCGGCAGCCATTGGTGATGCACGCGCGGCGCGGAAACCGCCGCGCCGATATCCATCCCGAAATCGACCGCATTCACGACAGTTTGCAGAACCGAGGTGATGATGCGGCTGCCGCCCGCGCCGCCCGTGACCAGCAACGGCCGCTCGTCTTTCAGCACGATGGTCGGCGTCATGGACGACAGCGGTCGCTTGCGCGGGCCCGGCGCATTCGCGTCGCCGCCGACGAGGCCGTAGGCGTTCGGCGTATTGGGTGCTGCGGCGAAGTCGTCGAGCTCGTTATTGAGCAAGACGCCCGTGCCCTTCGCGACCATGCCGACGCCGTAGAAGAAATTCAGGGTGTACGTGTTCGCGACCGCATTGCCGTCCTTGTCCATGACGGAATAATGCGTCGTGTGATCGCTCTCATATTGCAGCGCCTTGCCGGGCTTGATCTCGGCCGCCGTCCGCGCGCGGTCGCGCTCGATTCCCTTTCGCAAGTCTTCCGCATAGCGCCGCGACGTGACGCCCTTCACCGGCACTTTGACGAAATCGGGATCGCCGAGAAATTCCGAGCGGTCGGCGTAAGCAAGCTTCATCGCTTCCGCGAGCAGATGGATGGTCGCGGCGGAATTGTGCCCGAGCGATTTCAGGTCGTAGCCTTCGAGGATATTCAGCATCTGCACCAGATGCACGCCGCCCGAGGACGGCGGCGGCATTGAGACAATGCCATGACCGCGATAGCGTCCGACGACCGGCTCGCGCTCACGCACGCGATAGCTCGCAAGATCGTCGCGCACCATCTGCCCGCCGGTCAGCCGCACCGCCGCCGCGATCTGATCGGCGATCGGCCCCTCGTAGAAGGCGAACGCCCCTTCACGCGCGATTGATTGCAGGGACTCCGCAAGATCCTTCTGCACGAGCTTTTCGCCCGGCTTCCACACCGTGCCGTCGAGCTTCAGGAAAATCTCGGCCGACGCCGGATGCCGCGCGAGTTGCAGTTGCGCGCGGGCGAGTGATCCCGACAGCCGCTCCGTCACCTCGATGCCATCGCGCGCGAGCGGAACGGCGGGCGCGATCAGTTGCGCCAGCGTAAATTTGCCTGAGCCATAATTCTTGAGGGCATGCGCGAGCCCCGCCACCGTCCCCGGCACGCCGATCGCATGCCCGCTGAAGCGCGACTTCTGCGGATCGGCCTCGCCCTTCTCGTTCAGGAACATCTCGCGCGTCGCTGCCGCCGGCGCCGTCTCGCGGTAATCGATGGCGATGTTGCGGTTGCCGTTGGCGAGGCGGATGACCATGAACCCGCCGCCGCCGAGATTGCCAGATTCCGGCAGCGTGACGGCGAGCGCGAAGCCGACCGCCACCGCCGCGTCCACTGCGTTGCCGCCCTGGTGCAGGATCTCGACGCCGATCTGGCTCGCGCGCGCCTCCTCGCTGACCACCATGCCGTTCTTTGCCAGCACCGGCGGCGCGGGCTGGGCGTTCGCGCCGGCGGTAAAGACCAGAAAGGCGGAAACGACGAGTGCGATGAAGCGTGACATGAGGGCCGTTCTAGCAAGAAACGTGCGAATGACGCCGGAAAATTCGTTCAAATTTTCGATGAATTTAAGTCGGACGGAACGGACCCGGCCCGAGGAATCTTTACGAGCCCGCGCTAGTGTTTATGCAGCAAGTTTCTGATTGAGACAGCGTTGCGTGCGGGGCTGGTACGATGAGCGATCCGAGTTTTCTCGCGGACATTGAGCAATCCATTGCGTCCGGGACCGTCAATCAGCGGCTGCGCGCCCTGAAGCGTGTCGCGGAACTCTTTTCCGCTGGTTCCTCCCGCTACTCGATCGACCAGATCGCCGTCTTCGACGACGTGCTGATGAAGCTCTCGGAGATGGTCGAAACCGGCGCCCGCGCCCGTCTCGCCCGCCGTCTCGCCGAAATGCCCGACGCGCCGCCGCGCATGATCCGGGTGCTCGCCTTCGATCCCGAGATCGAGGTCGCAGGTCCCGTCCTCGTGAAGTCGGAACGACTCGAAGAGTCCGACCTTGTCGAAAATGCCCGCAGTCAGAGCCAGGCGCATCTCTACGCCATCGCCCAGCGCCGCGAACTGAGTGAGGCCATCACCGACGTCCTGGTCGAGCGCGGCAACCGCCGCGTCGTACACGAAGTGGCGAGCAACGCCGGTGCGCGCTTCTCCGATCAGGGCTACGGCAAGCTCGTGAACCGCGCCGACGGCGACGACCGCCTCGCCGAATATATCGGCCTGCGTCACGACGTTCCCCGTCACCATTTCCTGAAGCTCCTGCACACCGCCTCCGCGCGCGTGCGCAAGAAGCTTGCGGCGCAGGCGCCCGCCGGTTTCGTGAACCGCGCCGTCTCTGAGGCCACCGAGACGATCAGCAGCCGCGTGCGCGCCGCCTCGCCGGAATTCCGCAAGGCCAAGAAGGCGTCGAAGCGGCGCTACACCTCGAACCAGCTCGGCGAGAACAACGTCCACGCCGCCGCGGCCTCGCAGAATTTCGACAAGACGGTCGCGAGCCTCGCGCTCCTCGGCAAGTTTCCGGTCGAGGTGGTGGAGCGCGGCCTGCTCGACGAAAACCCGGACATTCTCCTGATCCTCGCCAGGGCCGCGCATTGCTCGCGCCTGACCACAAAGGCCTTGCTGCTGATGCGCGTCGCGGGCCGGGGCATGGCGGCGCATGACATCGAAGCGGCGCTGTCGAGCTTCGACCGCTTGAGCATCGCCACCGCCAACCGCATCATCAATTATTACGTGAAGCGGCAGACGAGCACGGCGAGTCAGGCCAAATTCCGCGCCGAGGTCGCCTCCACCATGGCCGCCGTCGCCTGATCGACTAGGATCGCCTCCGAACGCATTGAACCGGAGGCGAGACCATGGACCGCGTGAAGCCAGAACCCATCAAGCCGGGCGGACATTTGCCGGGCGGCCTGCCTTTTTCGGAAGGCATGACGGTCGGCAATCTCGTATTCCTGTCGGGCCAGCTCGGCACCTTCCCCGGCCGGCTCGAACTGAACAACGCCTCGCGCGAGATGGAATTCCACCAGCTCATGCAGAACATCGTCGCGACGTTAGAGGCGAACGGCATGACAATCAGGAACCTCGTGAAGTGCCTCGTGATGCTCGAGGACATGGCGGACTGGCCCGCCTTCAACGAGATCTATCTCACCTATTTCGAACCGCCCTATCCTGCGCGCTCCGCCTTCGGCACCACCGGCCTCGCCCTCGGCGCGCGCGTCGAGATGGAGTGCATTGCGGTCCGCTAGTGCCTTCGACCTCACCCTTCGAGACGCGCGAGCTGCGCTCGCGCTCCTCTGGGTGAGGTCGTACTATCCAGCCTCATCCTGAGAGCCTGTCCCCGGGCTTGACCCGGGGAAGCCCGCCGGAGGACCGCGACGATCTCGGGTTTACCCGAGATCGGTATATTCATGGCGCAAGTCGGCAACAGCCGACTTGCGCGCGGGCGTCTCGAAGGATGAGGCGAGTTGAATCACCATCCGAACGGCGAGAATCGGAATCGTCGCCTTAGGCGATTCTCATAGCCGCCTGAAAAGACTCATGGATCCGGTTGCGCGACAGGCATGCTTCGATGGAAAATCCGCCGCCGCGGATTCAATGTCTGAGCCGCCGGCGGGGCGGAGGACGACAATGCAACTGGTAGCGATCTATGCCGCGGGTGCGGCGCTGGCGGCGGCGATGGCTTATTTCAGCGGCCCGGCGACGCCTGTGCTCGTCTACTGGCTCTACGTCGCGGGTGCCGTTCTCTTCGCGATCGGGGCCGCCGGCCAGTACTTCAAGGTCTCGAAACCAAGCCGCTAGGCCGGTTCCAGCCGCCCTTTCACCGCCGCGATGAAGCGCCTATATTCAACGTGCCGGCGCAAGCCGGCTATGGCGATAAACGCTCGTTGTAATAAACCATTCGGACCCGGGGGCAGTACCCGGCGCCTCCACCAAAACTCAAGCGCGAACCGGAATTGGGTTTCGGCGGGGGCGAACCAGGATCGACGAGGGTGTAAAGAGCGCGGCTTTTGCTCGGTATGGTACCGCCGTTATCGGACCTCTCATAGTTGGCAACGACAACTATGCTCCGGTTGCTCAGGCCGCGTAAGCGGTTTGATAGACCGAACTTAAAGCCCTAGCGGGTTGCACCGTTAGGCGGGGTTCGGGGGCACCTGGCAACAGAAGCCCCCACTTTCATTTTCGGCCCTATGGTACGGACCCGTGGAATCGGCATACTTTCCGCCCATGCCCGTCGATCTGATCCGCTACGATCTCCTCACGCAGGAAGCGCTGCGCGGCGTCCTGCACAAGGTTCTGACCGACGTAGCGACGCGTGGCCTGCCCGGCGACCACCACTTCTTCGTTTCGTTCGACACCCGCGCCGACGGCGTGAAGATGTCGGATCGCCTGAAGGCGAAATATCCCGAAGAGCTCACGATCGTTCTCCAGCACCAGTTCTGGGACCTTTCGGTCGCGGACGACAGTTTCTCCGTGGGCGTGTCCTTCAACGGCATTCCCGAGCGCCTGAGTGTGCCGTTCGCGGCCATCAAAGGCTTCTTCGATCCATCCGTTCAGTTCGGCCTTCAGTTTGAGCTTGCGACCGAAGCCAAGTCGCTCGCGAAGGATGAAGCGCAGGACACGGCCGCGGCCGCGCCCGATACGCGCGCCACGCCGCGTTCGGTCCCGCGCGGAGCGGCCTCGGAGCCCGAGGAAACGCGCCCCGGCTCAACCTCGGTGCCGTCGACCCGCAAGAGCGGCCTGCCCGTCATCGACGGCCCGCTGCCGCCGGAAGAAAAAGGCGGCGCCGACATCGTGCGCCTCGACAAATTCCGCAAGAAGTGAAACCGCGCCTCGTACTGGTTGCGGCCGTCGCCGAGAACGGCGTGATCGGCCGCGACGGCGGCATGCCCTGGCGTCTGCCGGGCGATCTCAAGCATTTCAAAAAGACGACGCTCGGCAAGCCCGTCATCATGGGCCGCCGGACCTTTGAGTCCATCGGCAGGAAGCCCCTACCCGGCCGCCAGAACATCGTGCTGACGCGCGACAAGGATTTTCGCGCCGATGGCGTGACGGTGGCCGCGACGCTCGATGAGGCATTGCAGATTGCCGAGCGGGAAGCCGCAAAACTTTCCGCCGGGGAGATTGCCGTGATCGGCGGCTCGACGCTCTATGAAGAGACGCTGCCGCGTGCGGACCGGCTCTATCTCACTGAAGTCCATGCGTCGCCGGAAGGCGACACACATTTTCCGTCATTCAATCGCGCCGAGTGGAAAGAAGTCTCGCGCGACGGCCCGAAACGAGAGGCGGGCGACTCATTCGCCTATTCGTTCGTGACGCTGGACCGCCAATAACTCCGCTCGTCCCCGCGGAAGCGGGGACCCAGCGTCGCGCTGGCGAGCGAAGCGAGCGGCCAGCGCGACAACGAAAGTCTGGATTCCCGCTTGCGCGGGAATGAGCGGAAGATCGCGTCAATTACTCTCCGGCCGATAAACCGGCGGCAGCGGCCTGATCTCCAGCGCCGGCGGCAGCGGCGGCACCGCGTAGCGCGGCTCGATCCCCTTCGGCCGCGCCTGCGGCGACGGCGTCACCGAAATCGGCGGCGCAGCCGGATCGGGTGGTGTTAGCGGCGGCATCGCCGCGACGGGATTGTTCACGCGCGGCTCCTGCGCACGCGGCAGCATCGGCGGCAGACCGCGGTCGCGCTCCTCGATGCGCATCGTCTCACGCTCCATCGCGCGCAACGTGATCGCGTTGGCGAGCGCCGCCGCTTCGATGCCGCGCTCGATGGATGCGAGCGGCCCGCTCCACCGGATCGCCGCGCCCGGACGGATGATCGCCGCTTCGATCTCGAATTCAAGTCCGGCGTCGAGCGTCGCCTTTGCGATATCGAGCGTGCCTTCGACCGAAACCTGCGCCGCGCCCGCATTTGCCCGCGCCGCCACGATCCGCGCATTGCCGCCCGCGACCACAATCGGCGCTTCGATCTTCGCGAGCTTCAGCGGCGCTTCGGCGAAAGCCGGAGAGAGCGCCGCAATGACCGAGATTTCGTCTTGCGACTCGGATTTCTCCTCGCGCCCATAGATGGCTGCGACGGCACCGGGATTGGCGCGGTCGATCTCCAGCCCCTCGACCGCGATCGTTCCTTGCCCCGCCAGGCTCGCGGCAATGGCCGCGGGCGTCGCGCCGTTTCCGGCGATGCTCAAGGTCATCGTCCCGCGTCCGCGAACCTCCGACTTCTTCTCGCCGGCAGTAATTGCGCGCGAGATGTCGAAGCCTTCGAGCGACGCGCGTCCGTCGAAGGCGACGGTCTGCCCGCGCACGAAATTAGCCTGCCCCGTGAACTTGCCTCCCGCATACGTCCCCATGAACTCTTCGAAGGACGCGGTGTTTGTACCGAGCCGCAATCTGAATCTGGATTTCTCCGCCGCGACCCCGCCGGGCATCGCGAGTTCATCGATGGCAAGATCGACGGTCCCCGTGACATCGCCAAGCGGCGCGGGCGAGAAGCGCACCGTCGGCCAGTAACCGATGCCGCCGCGCGAGGGGCCAACCGCCGCCGCGAGCAGCGACGAAGCGTCGGCTTTCGTCAGTGCGAGCTTGCCGCCGATCACCGGTCGCACCAGCGTGCTCGCCGTCAGCGCGCCGCTGACCCTCGTCTCTCCGATCTGCAACGCGATATCGTCGAAGCGGAAACCGTTCGTGTCGCGGCTGAAGCGCCAGCCGCCCTGCGCGCCGAGCGCGGCGTGCCCCGCGGACTGTGCCGCGACGGCGAGCAACGGGCGCAGATCGCTCGCCGTCACCTTCACGTTGAATGCAGGCTGGATCTGTCCTTCCCCGATCGAAAGCGTGCCGTTCGCGACGATCTCCGCGCCGGGTGCGGTCAGCTTCGCAACCAGTGGCAGGACGCCCTTCTCCGGTTTCGAAAGATCAATTTCGAGTGCGCCGGCCTGCGCCGACGGCAGGCCGGGTGAGAGCCCGAATAATACGGCGAGCGAACCGGGATTGCGCGCCTCAAACGCGACATGCGCCTCGGAAAGCTGTTCGGTCAAAAGGTCGAATGTCGCGGCGACCGTCGTATCGAAATCGCCGAGCGTGCCATTGGCGTTGACTTCAATCCCCGCCGCCGCACCCGCGCCTGTCGCCTTGCCGGTGAGCTTCAGCGCGTTGCCGGAGCCAGCCACATGCCGCACGAGTTGCGACGCTTCCTGTCCGAACAATTCGTTGGCGATGGCGGCGAGCCCGTCGGGCCGCGCGCTCGCGACCTCGAAGTCGATCGCCCCGCTCGGCCGTTCGACGGGCGCCGACATCTTTCCGTTTGCGCGGACCGTCAGGCCATCGAAATCTTCAAGCACGAATTGCTCGATCGCAAGCGCTTCGCTCGTGCGCGACAGGCCGAAATCGACCCGCGAGATCGCCCGGTCGAGCAGCCGAAGCCTGTTGCCGGTAAAGCCGAACGACAGGTCGGCGGACGCCGACTCCGCATGCGCCCATTGTGCAAGGGGCTTCAGCAAGTCGAGATCGGCGCCGTCGGCCGTCAGTTCGGCTTCGACCCGTGCGCGTTGTTTTGCAACGGCGGGAACGAGCGAGACACTGCCGCCGAGCTTTGCGTCACCGAGCGTAAATTCGAGATCGTCGAACCGCCCGCGGCCATCACGCCAGTCGACACGGCCAGCGAGCCGCACCGCGCCGGTATATTTCAGCGCTGCGGCCCGCGCGCCAAACGCCCAGCGCAGCAACGCGCCGGAATCTTCCGCCTGCGCCGACGCGCGTCCCGAGAAGCGCGTGCCGCCGGTCTGGCCGCCCGACGCGATAATCTGTCCGCGTCCCGGCAGCGACGCTTCGAGCCGTTCGATCTCCAGCATCTGCTGGCGCAACACGAGCGTCGCTTTCACGTCGCGGATCGTGCCTCCTGCCGCAGCCACCGCCTCGCTTGTAAATCCGACACGGCCCTCGAGCGGCAACCCGTCGAGCAGCGCGAAAATTTCCTGCAACGGCGCGACCGCGGCGGCCACGCCCTTTGACGCATCGCTGCCCGCCGCGAGATCGAGGTCGATCCGTCGTGCCGACAGATTTCCGTCGATCTTGCCCGTGCGCCACGGCTCGAATTCGATTTTGCCTGCGAGGTCTGTGGCGGCTGCGTCCTTACCGAAGGAAAGCTGTAACCCGTCGAGTTCAACCTTCGCTTCGGAAGCCTTCGTGTTGGCGGTCAACTGCCAGGGCGTGCCGTTCGCGGCATTGGCCGGCGGCCGGTGCGTTGCGATCAGCTTGCCGTCGAAGCGCGGTGCGCCCGAAAGAAAGACCTGCCCATCGGCGTCGAAGCTGCGGCCTGCGCCGGCATGATCGAGTGTCGCACGCACGCGCCCAAGGCCGTCCGCCGAGAACTGCCCGGTGTTGACCTTGAGGCCGAAGCGCCGCCCCTCATGGCGGAAGACGCTGTCGAACTTCATCGGCCCCTGCCGGGAGCGCATGTCGCCGTCGGCATAGATGTCGTCGAGCACGAGCGGTTCGCCCTGCCGTTCAATCGTGAGCGACCCGCGTACAATGCCGACCCGCGCGAGTGTCACGACGCCCGCCGCGGCCGCGGCGCCGCGCATGGCCTGCAGGAACGAGCCCTGCCCCGTGTCGGCGATACGCATTTCAGGGCCGACGAGCGCGAAGGTCTCAGCCTCAAGATGCCCGCGCAAAAGCGCGCCGAGCGACAGCACGCCCTGCACCTCGCCGATCCGCGCGCCGGTGCCGTTCACCGGATCGCCGATGACGACATCACGGAATACGAAGCCCGGCGTCGGCAGCAGCGTCGCCTCGATGCGGCCGCGGATACGCACCGGCGCACCCGTCAGCGTGCTCGCGTGGCGCTCGAATTCCGTCCGCCAGTCGTTCCAGTCCACGACCACAGGCGCCGCAAGCGCGGCCGCGATCGCGAGGATCACGGCAATGGCGAGACCGAGGAGCGTGTGCTGCATAAAGGCCCGTCCGGAGCATTTTCAGGCGAAGTGGGCACCGGTTCGCCGAAGAAATGCGACCAATTAAAGCGCGACAATTTTGCCAGGGTTCATGATGTTGTGCGGATCGATCGCTTGCTTCACCGCGCGCATCATGGCCAGTGCGGGTTCGCCCAATTCTTTCGACAAATATTTCATCTTGCCCTGCCCGACGCCGTGTTCGCCGGTGCAGGTGCCTTCCAATGCGAGTGCGCGCTCAGCGAGACGCTCCAGGAACTTCTCGGCGCGCTTGATTTCGGCATCGTCATCCATGTCGATCAGGAGCGAGACGTGGAAATTGCCGTCGCCTACATGGCCGACAAGCGGCGCGACAAGGTTCATCTCGGCGATGTCGGCCTGCGTGCCGGCAACCGCTTCCGCAAGCCGCGAGATCGGCACGCAGACGTCGGTCGCGAGGGGCCGCGAGCCCGGACGAAGCTGGACGACAGCATGGTAGGCGTCATGCCGCGCCTGCCAAAGCTTGCTGCGCTCCTCGGCTTTCGTAGTCCACACCGACGGCCCGCCGCCGAACTCGCTTGCGATTTCGCCGAAACGCTCGGCCTGTTCGGCGACGGCGGTCTCGGAACCGTGGAATTCGAGGAAGAGCGTCGGCGTCGGCGCGAGCGAAAGTTTCGAGTAGGCGTTGCACGCCGTGACTTGCAGTTCGTCCATGAGTTCGATGCGCGCCACCGGAATGCCGGCCTGGATCGTCATGATGGTGGCCTGGCATGCGGCATCGACCGACGGAAACGGACAAACGGCGGAGGAAATCGCCTCGGGAATTCCGTGCAGCTTGAGCGTGAGCTCGGTGATGACGCCGAACGTCCCCTCCGAGCCGACGAACAGGCGCGTGAGGTCGTAACCCGCGGAAGATTTCCTCGCGCGCTGCGCCGTCCGCATGATCTCGCCGTTCGGCAAGACGGCCTTCAATGCAATCACGTTGTCCTTCATTGTCCCGTAGCGCACCGCGTTCGTTCCCGAAGCCCGCGTCGCGGCCATGCCGCCAAGCGAAGCGTCGGCGCCGGGATCGAGCGGAAAAAACAAACCCTGATCGCGCAGATGCTCGTTGAGGGCCTTGCGCGTGACACCGGGCTCGATCACGCAATCGAGGTCTTCGGCATGGACGGCAAGCACCCGATTCATCTCGCGCAGGTCGATGCATACGCCGCCGAATGGGGCATTCACATGGCCTTCGAGCGACGTGCCGGTTCCAAACGGGATCACGGGCACGCGATGTTCCGCGCAGATACGCACCGCGTCCTGAACCTCCTCGGTGGCGGCCGCGAAAACCACAGCGTCCGGCGGCTGGTTGGGGATCCAGGTGGTCGTGTGACCGTGCTGCTCCCGCACCGCCTGCGAGGTCGCGACCTTGTTGCCGAAGCGGGCGAGCAGCGCGCCGACTGCCTTCTCGACCGCAACCGCTTCCGTCCGCTTCAACGCGGGTTTGGACATGCTTTTTGCTCCGCTTGATGGCGGTCACCATACCAGACGGGGGCCTTGAGCGTCAGGTTCGTGCCGTTGCGTAAGTCACGGGGCGACGGCAATAATCCCCGCCGGTCCCCAAGGTCGCCCGCCAGATGCCCGACACCGCCCCGGTCTTTTTCGCGCCCTTCGTGTCCTCGGCCATGCGCGTCGAGCCGGCCTGGATCGATTACAACGGCCATCTCAACATGGCCTTTTACAACCTGCTGATCGACCGGGCGGTGGACGAGGCGTTCGAACTCGTGGGGCTCGGTCAGGATTACGTCGCCGAGCGCAACGCCTCCTATTTCACGGCCGAAGCGCATGTCCGCTATGTGCGCGAATTGAAGGTCCAGACGCCGGTCAGAGCCTCGATCCAGCTGCTCGACTACGACGACAAGCGCATTCGCTTTTTCTGCGAACTGCACCACGCCGCAGAGGGCTGGCTGTCGGCGACGTCCGAGCAGATCGCACTGCATGTCGATCTCGGCACGCGCCGCGTCACGCACTGGCCCGACGACATCCTCGAACGCTTGGCAGCCATGAAGGCGGTTCATGCCGCCCTGCCCGCGCCGGACGCCGCCGGCCGCGGCATTGCCCTGAAACCGCGCACCTGAAAGCCGCGTCAGTCGCGGACTTTTTCCAGGCCTGCCTGTTTGCGACGCAAAAATGACAGAGACGTTACCAAACCATTGATTCGCATGCATAGATTGCAGGTGAGACATGCCTGCTGACCTATTTATTTTGCAGTGCGAGAGACTATGTTCTTCTTGTGAAGAGAGACGATAGGCCCGGGAGGGTGTCCCGGATCGCCCCCTTCCAGAAGGAGACACACCCATGAACGCACTGACTTATGAAATGCGCAGCGCCGCCGCAGCCGTTACCACCGCTCCCCGCAATACCGCGACCAAAACGATCTGGGCGCGCATTTGGGATGCATTGATCGAGGCGCGTATGCGCCAGGCGGAGCGCGAGATTCGCATGCACATCCACCTCGTTCCGGCGGACGTGCTCCGCGAGAGCGGCTTCTTCGCGAACTACAGGAACGCGGAAAAGCTTCCCTTCGTGAAGTAAGCCTGCCCGACGACGAGACAAAGAGTTTTGCGCCCCGGCGGGCTTCCTGCCGGGGCGTTGTCGTTCCTAGCGGCCGAGAGTCAGCGTCACCCAGTTGTCGATGACCTGCCGGCGGCGCAACGCAAACCCTTCGGCGCACCACGCCGCACGCGCGGCATTCTCCTGCTCCGGCATCAGGCCCGACAGCACTACGATCGCTCGCCGCGCGAGCAGCCGTCGCACCGGCAAGGCGAGCCGCTGCAGAGGCGACAGCAGGATATTGGCGATCACAAAATCATAGGGTGCGCCCGCGCGGATCGCGGCATGACTCACGCCGTCGGCCTGCACCGGCAGCACAAGATTGCCCGCACGGTTCGCACGCGCATTCGATCGTGTGGCGTCGACCGATTTCGGATCGATGTCCCCCGCTACCACCTTGCGCTTGGCCGCTGCCGCAACGGCGATCGCGAGCACGCCCGTCCCGGTGCCAATATCGAGCACGCGGCGCGGCGCGCGAACCTTGAGCATGCGGTCGATCGCGGCGAGGCATCCTTGCGTTGTGCCGTGGTGGCCGGTGCCGAAGGCGAGCGCCGCTTCGATCTCGATCCCGGTCTCGTTCGGCTTCACGCGCGCGCGGTCATGCGAGCCATGCACGACGAAGCGACCGACCGGCACGGGTGCCAGCCCTTCGAGACTTGCCGCCACCCAGTCCTTTTCTTCGACCTGCGAGAATTCCGGCGTCGCGCTTTCGCCCGCCGCCTGCCGGACGAGTTGCGTCAGTCGCGTGCGGTCGGGTTCATGCCCGAGATGCACCGCGACAAACCAGCCTGCCGTGCCCTCGTAGGCCGACACCACCGCTTCGTCGGGATCGAGCTGTTCAAACAGAAGATCGCTAACGCGCTTCGCGGTCGCTTCGTCGGCGGCGAAGCGCATGACATAGGTCTGCGAATTCATCGGCAGCGCTCAATGACTCTGGACCCCGGCTCTCGCTTCGCTCGGCCGGGGAACGTTTCCCGGGCGAGCGCGAACGAAGTTCGCGTGAGACCTGGGGTCCAGAGCAGCACGGAATTAGGCCGCCCTTCTGGCAGCTTTCGCCGCTGCGCCGCGCACGAGATCGATCAGCTTCATCGGATCGGCGGGCTCCGCGTCGCCGCGCCACGCCACATGCTGGTCCGGCCGCGACAGCACGAGCTTGCGGTCGTAGATCGACGCCTCCGGCGAAACGACATCGAGCACGTCGAGCGGAACGCCGCGCTGCTTCGCGCGCGCGACGAGCCGGTCCACATTCACTTTCGGGTCGAAGCGCAGCAGGGTGTAGCCCGGCCCCAGCGCGTCATAGAGCGAGCGCCCGTCGGCGAGCCACAGATGCGGCGTGCGGCAACCAGGTACGGTCGACGGCGTGAACTGGTTCATCGTGTAGGACGGCGGCTCGCCGCCATCATGCGCGATCACCGGCGAGCCTTCGTAGAAATAGCCGAAGTTCAGCCCGCCGCAGCAATACTGGATCACGTTGAGGTCGTAGGCGTCCTGACCGAGGCGGGCGCGCGCAGCGTCGCCTTCCGCACCCTCCGCCTCGATTTCCGGCGGCACGGATTTGCGGTGCTTCATCACCTGCAATGCGAAGCCCATGGCGAATTTCGACACCTGCTCGGTGATCGGCTGCCGTTCGGCCTCGTAAGCATCGAGGATCGTGTCCGGCGCCCAGCCCTGGAAGGTGGCCGCGAGCAGCCACGACAGGTTCATCGCGTCGGCGATGCCAGCATTCATCCCGTAGCCGGCATAGGGAATCCACAAGTGCGCGGAGTCGCCGCAAATGAAAGCGCGGCGGTCGCGGAATTTGTCGGCGACGAGGCGGCGGCCGACCCAGTCTTCCTTGTTCAGCACTTCGTACTGAAAGTCCGGCCCGACGCCGAGGATCGTGCGGATCGCCCAGTCGCGATCGACGGAGTCGAACTCCGTCTCTTCTTCCTCAAGGTGATTATGGATGAGCCACGTCTCGCGCCCGTCGATGGCGACCACCGTGCCGCGGCGGCGCGGATTGAGCGACAGATACATCCATGACTTCCGCCCGTGCAGCATGTCGAACAATTGCGGCGCGCGGATATAGGTCGACTGCACGCGCTGGATGACCGGCGTGCCGTCATATTTCGCACCGATCTTGTGGCGCGTCATCGACTTCCCGCCCTCGCAGCCCACGAGATATCTCGCGCGGATCGTGTAGGTCTCACCCGTTTCAAGGTCGCGCGCCTGCGCGGTGACACCGTCGGCGTCCTGTTCGAAATCGTCGATGGACGTGCGGTTCAGAATCTTCACGCGCGGCAGCGACGCGGTGTGCTCGAACAGGACGGGCTCAAGGAAAATCTGGTTGATGCGGTGCGGCGGCTCCGGCGTCGGCCACCAGCCGTCCGGCCCGCTCTTGTCGGAATAACGGTCCTCACGGCTCGGGATATGAATGCGTGACAGCTCGATCCCGGTTGCGGTCGTGCGATAGACGATGTCGTTCGGATAGTCGCCCGGCAGTCCCGTGTGGCGCAGTTTCTGCGCGACGCCCAGCCGGCGGAAGACTTCCATCGACCGCGCCGAGACGTGGTTGCACTTCACGCTCGGCGGCTCGCCCGGATGGCGCAGCTCTGCGACGATCACATCGACGCCGCGCCACGATAGATCCATCGCAAGCGTGAGCCCCACGGGCCCGCCGCCGACGATTAAGACTGACGTTTCAAGATTGCGGTTCATTGAGTTCGCTGAACGGACAGTTTTTGAAAGTTGCTGTATTCCTTAGTCGCCGTTTGGGGACTCGCGCAACTCCACAACTCCCTCATGCGCGGGCCTGACCCGCGCATCCAGAACGGCCTGCCTCATTCTCTGGATCGCCGGGTCAAGCCCGGCGATGAGGGAATTTTATCCGGCGCCCCGGAATGACTACGAAGCCGAAGGCGGGGCGTCGAGCAGGCCCTTGTGGCGCATGAGCGGCTCGGGGTTCGGATCGCGCCCGCGAAACAGCCGATAAGCCTCGGCGGCCTCGCGCGTGTAGCCCGCCGACAGCACGAACTCGCGCAGTCGCTTCGCCGTCGCGGGGTCGTACAGGTCCTTCGCCTCGAGGAACGCCTCGAAGGCGTCGTCGGCCAGCACCTCGGACCATAGATATGAATAGTAGCCCGCCGCATAGCCGTCGCCGGAGAAGAGATGCGAGAAATGCGGCAGCCGGTGCCGCATGGAGATCGCTTCCGGCATCTCGATTTTCGCCAGCGCGTCTTTCTCGGCGCGCGTCACGTCGATGGGCTCGCCCGCCTTCGTCTGGTGCAAGTCGAGATCGACCAATGCCGACGAGAGATATTCGACATTCGCAAAGCCCTGATTGAACTTCGCGCTCTTCAGCAGGCGCGCGAGCAATGCTTCCGGCATCGGTTCGCCGGTCTTGTAGTGGATCGCGAAGCGTTTCAGCACCTCGGGCTGCTCCAGCCACCGTTCCAGCAGTTGCGACGGCAGTTCGACAAAGTCCGTGGCGACGCTCGTGCCCGAAAGCGTGGGGAATGTGACGTCCGACAACAACCCGTGCAGGCCGTGACCGAACTCGTGGAACAGCGTGCGCGCGTCGTCGAAGGAGAGCAGCGACGGCTCTCCGCCGGAGGCCTTCGCAAAATTCATGACGTTCACGACAATGGGGCGGATATCGGCGGCAAGCTTCTGCTGGTCGCGGAACGTGCTCATCCACGCGCCCGAGCGCTTCGATGGCCGTGCGAAGTAGTCGCCATAGAAGAGGCCGATACATCGCCCGCCCTCGCCCGTCACTTCCCACGCGCGCATGTCGGGGTGATAGACCGGCACATCGGGGCGCGGCGTGAAGGTGAGGCCGAACAGCCGCGAAGCGGTGTCAAACGCCGCCTCGATCATCTTCTCGAGTTGCAAGTAAGGCTTGATCGCACTCTCATCGAGATCGAACTCGGCCTTGCGCCGCTTCTCGGCATAGAAGCGCCAGTCCCACGCGGCGGGTTTGAAGTTGCCACCTTCCCTGACGACAATCTTCTGCAACGCCTCGCGTTCGCGCGCGGCAAGCTGCACGGCCGGCTTCCACACCGAGCGCAGGAGATCGCCCGCCGCCGCCGGCGTCTTCGCCATCATGTCGTCGAGCCGGTAGTCGGCGAAACTGTCGAAGCCCAGCAGCTTCGCGCGCTCGGCGCGCAGCCGCACCATTTCGGTCGCGATCGGCCGGTTGTCGGTCTTGCCTTCATGCTCACCGCGCGACTGCCACGCGCGCCACGCCGTCTCGCGCAAGTCGCGTCGCTTGGAGAATTGCAGGAACGGCTCGATGCTGGAGCGCAAGAGCGTAATGACATGCTTGCCGTCGAGCCCGCGCTCCTTCGCGGCTTCCGCCGCCGCGTTGCGCAAGAAGTCAGGCAACCCGGCGAGGTCGTCCTCGCCTTCCAGTACGAGCTTGTACGATTTCTCGTCGGCCAGCACGTTCTGACTGAACTGCGTGCCGAGCGTCGCCATGCGCTCGTTGATCTCGGCCAGGCGCTTCTTCTGCTCGGGCGCGAGGTTCGCGCCGCTGCGCACGAAGCGCGTGTGGTAGCGGTCGAGCAGCCGCGCCTCTTCCGCCGACAGGTCGATCTCGTCGCGCCGCTCGAACAATTCGCGGGTGCGGATGAAAAGCTTTTCGTTCAGCATGATCTCATTGCCGTGCCGCGCCATCACCGGCGCGATGTCGCGCTCGATGGCCTGCAAGGCGTCGTTCGTGTCCGCGCCGGTCAGATTGTAGAAAACCGCCGCCACGCGATCGAGCCGCGCGCCCGCCAGCTCCATCGCCGCGATGGTGTTGCCGAATGTCGGCTCGTCCTTGCTGCCGGCGATCGCGTCGATTTCCGCCTTGTGCTCAGTGATCGCAGCATCGAAGGCCGGGCGGAAATGCTCCGGCCTGATCTTCAGGAAAGGTGGCGCCTCGAACGGGGTCGTCCAGGTCTCGAGCAGCGGATTGGCGGTTTCACGCAACGACATTATGGACGCCTCACAAACTCAACGGATCGACTTGCCGCCGATTGTCTCCGCCCGCTCGATCTTGATCAGCACACCCAAGCCTTTATCCGCGCCGTCATGCTCCTGCTCACGCTTGAGCAGCTTCGAGAAAATCGCGTCCTTGATCGGACCGGACTCATGCAGTTCCGCCGTGCCGAAGAACCGCAGCACCGGCGATTCCATCCGGCCTTCGCGCTGGGCGTTCATGTTGCTGTAAACGACCACAACACGCCTGTCGCCGCCGAGATTTTGCAGCGCCTTGCGCTTTGAGCGCTCCCAATAGGCGAGATGATCGTCATCGAAAAAGATCATGCTGCCCTTGGCACTGACATTCGGACCGTCGGGACCCGCGGTGCCGACGAGACAGACATGGCCGTCAACCCACGCCGCCTCAATGAGATCTTTGATATTCTTGCTGATCGCCATGTTTCCCATCCCACCGGATTACGCGCGGTCGACAAAGCTCGCCACGACCCGCTTCTCGCCGGCCTTATCGAAGCTGACCGTCAGCTTGTCGCCATCCACTTCACGCACCTGGCCGTAGCCGAATTTCTGGTGGAAGACGCGCTCGCCGACCGCCAGCCGTGCGCCGCCCGTCGAGCGCCGCACCGCGACCGCCTCGATCGTCGGCGGTGTCTTCACAAAGCGTCCGGCGCTGCCGTTCGCACGCGCCTGCGCGCGTTGCCAGCCCGGCGTGTCGTAGCGCGAGCCGGTGAACGGCTCGGCCCGGTCGAACCGCGAGCGCGGCTCGGCAAAGCCGCTCGCCGCCTCCGTCACTTCCACATGCGCCTCTGGCAGTTCGTCGAGAAAACGGCTCGCCACCGTCGAATTCCACATCCCGTGGATGCGGCGGTTGATCGCGAAAAAGAGCCGCGCATTCTTGCGCGCGCGTGTGAGTCCGACATGCGCAAGCCGCCGCTCTTCCTCGAGGCCCGAGCGCCCCTGCTCGTCGAGCGCGCGCTGGTGCGGAAACAGCCCCTCTTCCCAGCCCGGCAGATAGACCGTGTCGAATTCCAGTCCCTTTGCGGCGTGCAGCGTCATCAGATAAACGGAGTCGGCGTCGTCCTTGCCTTCCGTATCCATCACGAGCGCGATGTGCTCCAGGAATCCGCGCATGTTCTCGAAGCCCTCCATGGAGCGCACCAGCTCCTTGAGATTTTCGAGCCGGCCGGCGGCGTCCGCCGAACGCTCGTTCTGCCACATGGCGGTGTAGCCCGACTCATCGAGCACGATCTCGGCCAGATCGGTATGCGAGATGTGGTCGAGCTGTGCGCGCCAGCGATCGAAACTCGCGATCAGGTCGCGGATCGTGGCGCGCGGCTTCGGCTTCAGTTCCTCGGTCGCGACCAGGGCGCGCGCGGACTCTTGTAATGAAGTGCCATGCGCGCGCGAATAGTCGTGCAGCATCTGCACCGTCGCATCGCCTAAGCCCCGCTTCGGCACGTTCACAATGCGCTCGAACGCGAGATCGTGCGTTTCCGAGCAAACGGCTCGAAAATAGGCAAGCGCGTCGCGGATTTCCGCGCGCTCATAGAAACGCGGCCCGCCGACAACGCGATACGGCAAGCCCAGCGTAACGAAGCGGTCTTCAAACTCGCGCATCTGGAACGACGCGCGCACGAGAATCGCGATTTGCGAGAGCTTGTGCCCCTGCCTGCGCCAGTCCTCGATCTCGGCGCCGATGGTGCGCGCTTCCTCTTCCGAGTCCCACGCGCCGGTGACAGTGACCTTCTCGCCCGGCACATCTTCGGTGCGCAGCGTCTTGCCGAGCCGGCCCTGATTGTGCGCGATCAGATGCGAGGCGGCGGCGAGGATATGACCGGTCGAGCGATAGTTGCGCTCCAGGCGAATGACCTTCGCGCCGGGAAAATCTTTCTCGAAGCGCAGGATGTTGTCGACTTCCGCGCCGCGCCAGCCATAAATCGACTGGTCGTCGTCGCCGACGCAGCAGATATTCGCCCGCTGGTGTTCCGCCGAAACCGCGGGCCGCTGCGCAAGCAGCCGCAGCCACAGATACTGCGCGACATTCGTGTCCTGATACTCGTCCACGAGCATGTAGCGGAAGCGCTGCTGGTAACGCGCGAGCACCTCCGGCTCCTTGCGGAAGATGCGCAGGTTCTCCAAGAGCAGGTCGCCGAAGTCGGCGGCGTTGAGCGTCTTCAGCCGCGCCTGATAGGCGCTGTAGAGCTGTTTCGCCTTTCCGTCGGCGAAACTTCCCGAATCGCCTCCCGGCACATCCTCGGGCGACAGGCCGCGGTTCTTCCAGCCGTCCATGATCGCGGCGAACAGGCGCGCGGGCCAGCGCTTCTCGTCGATATCGGCGGCCTGCAGGATTTGCTTGATGAGGCGGATCTGGTCGTCCGTATCGAGAATGGTGAAATCGGATTTGATGTCGGCGAGCTCCGCATGACGGCGCAGGATCTTCGCGCCGATCGAATGGAAGGTGCCGAGCCACGGCATCCCCTCCACCGCCTCGCCGACCATGTCGCTCACCCGGTGGCGCATCTCACGCGCCGCCTTATTGGTGAAGGTCACCGAGAGAATGTCACCCGGCCGCGCCCGGCCCGTCGCCAGAATGTGCGCGATGCGGGTGGTCAGGACGCGGGTCTTGCCCGTGCCCGCGCCCGCCAGCACCAGCACCGGCCCGTCGAGGCTTTCGACCGCCTCGATCTGCTCGGCGTTCAACCCCTCAAGATAGCCCTGATTGGCCGCCAACGACGCATAGGCACGCGCGGCAATGCCGCCGGCGCGGGGCACGGGCGGCAGGAAATCGTCTTCGCTCTCGAGCGGATCGGCCACGGGGGACTTTCACGAATCTCTGTGAGAACAAAATGGCATCGCCGCCCCCCTTTTGCGAGGGTGAAACGGCCATTTTTCCGGGCGATTGGACGCAGAAACGGGCGGGACCTAGAAGAGCAACATGTTCAAGGCGGAATTCCAGTCGTTCGAGGAACGCGCAAGCCCCGGCAAAGGCGGCGAACGCCTCAAGACCCTGCGCGCGGAACTCGCGCGCCGTGGACTGGACGGCTTCATCGTCACCACCGCGGACGAACATCAGAACGAATATGTGCCGGCCTGCGAGGAGCGCCTCGCGTGGCTGACGGGATTCACCGGCTCGCTCGGCGCGGCGGTCGTGCTGAAGGACAAGGCCGCACTCTTCGTCGACGGCCGCTACACGCTGCAGGCCAAGGATCAGGTCGACGGCAAGGCCTTTGCGATCGAGCATCTGGCCGAGCATCCGCCGCACGAATGGATCGGCAAGCATCTGCCGAAAGGCGCGAAGCTTGGCTTCGACGCCTGGCGCACAACGCTCGACAGCGCTGAACGCCTGAAGAAGTCCGTCGAGCGCGCGGGCGGCACGCTCATCGCCGTTGGCGACAATCCGCTCGACGCGATCTGGAAGGATCGCCCCGCTCCGCCGCTTACGCCTGTCATGCTTCACGACCTGAAATTCGCGGGCGAAGCGGCGGCGGACAAGCTCAGGCGCATTCGCGAAGCACTCGCGAAGGACAAGCTCGACGCGGCGCTGCTGTCCGATCCAGCATCGATTGCCTGGGCCTTCAACATCCGCGGCCATGACGTCTCGCACACGCCGCTGCCGCTTTCATGGGCCTTCGTGCCGCGCGAGGGCGAACCGATGCTCTTTGTCGACGGGCGCAAGCTCTCGAACGACGTGCGCGACACGCTCGCGAAGCTCGCCGGCATCCACGAACCCTCGACGCTCGCAGACGCCATCGCGAAGGCGTCAAACGGCAAGACGGTGCGGCTCGATCAGAACAGCGTGCCGAAAATTCTCGCCGAACGCATCGAAGTGAGCGGCGGCAAGATCGACAAAGGCGCCGATCCCGTCATTCGCATGAAGGCGGTCAAGAACGCGGCTGAGATCGAAGGCGCGCGCGCCGCGCATGTGCGCGACGGCGCCGCCCTCGTGCGCTTCCTCGCGTGGTTCGATCACGAAGCGCCAAAGGGCAACCTCACCGAGATCGATGCCGTCGCCGCGCTCGAAACCTTTCGCCGTGAAACGGGCAAGCTGAAAGACGTTTCCTTCCCGACGATTTCCAGCGCGGGCCCGAACGGCGCCATCGTCCACTATCGCGTCACGGAGAAGAGCAACCGCCGCATCGCGCCGGGCGAACTCTTCCTGCTCGACTCCGGCGCACAATATGAAGACGGGACGACGGACGTCACACGCACCATCGCCGTCGGCGAACCGGGCAGCGAAATGCGCACGCGCTTCACGCAGGTGCTGAAAGGTCACATCGCCATCGCGACCGCGAAATTTCCCCAAGGCACGACGGGCGCGCAGCTCGACCCGTTTGCACGCCGCGCGCTGTGGGCGGACGGCGTCGACTTCGATCACGGCACCGGCCACGGCGTCGGCAGCTATCTTTCCGTACACGAAGGCCCCGCGCGCATCTCGAAGCTCGGCGGTGCGAAGCTGGAAGCCGGCATGATCCTCTCGAACGAGCCCGGCTACTACAAAACCGGCGAATACGGCATCCGCATCGAGAACCTCGAACTGATCGTTGGCTTGCCCGCCCCGTCAGGCGGCGAGAAGAAGCTGCTCGGGTTTGAGGCACTGACGCTCGCGCCGATTGATCGCCGCCTCATCAACCCCGCGTTGCTCACGTCGGACGAAATCGCCTGGGTCGACGCCTATCACGCCGACGTGCGCCGCCGCCTGTCGCCGGAACTGGACGACGCCTCCGCCCGTTGGCTGAAAGTGGCCACGGACGCCCTTGCCTAAATAGCAGGAAAGACCTGTGATTTTCGTCTATTGACGAATTTTCTCTGTTAAGAAATGGTGGCCTATATTCGCGGGCGGGAATTCCGCCTGAGGAGAGATTCCATGGGTTGCTGCGATGCCGACCACGCCGCTCCGGTTCCAGAGGGGCTGACGAGCGCCAATCTTTCGCCGCCGGACCTGAACCGGCGCACCGTGCTGGGTGGCGTCGCGGCGATTGCGGGCCTGCTGTCGTCCGCAACGCCGGGCAATGCGCAGCAGAAGGAGCTGAAGAAGCTCAAGCTTGCCTTCTGCAGCCAGATTCTTTGCATCGTTCCGTATGAGGTCGCGCGCGCCCACGGCCACTGGAAGAACCAGGGTCTCGACGTTGAGCTCATCTATACGCGCGGCGGCAACGCCGCGATGCAGGCGCTGGTCGGCGGTGCGGTCGACTACGCCGCGACGGCCCTCGACGTCGCTGTGAATGCCTACGCGAAAGGCGCCGAAATCCGCCGCTTCGCAACCACGGGCCGCCTGCCGCTGTTCGCGCTCGTCACCGCGACCGGCAAGGCGAAGGAAATCAGCGACGTAAAGGATCTCGCCGGCAAGACCGTCGCCGTCTCCGCACTCGGCCAGGCGGATCACTCGCTGCTGCTGTTCCTGCTCAACCGTGCCGGCATCGACAAGAACAAGGTTGAGGTTGCAACGCTCGGCGTGAACATTCTCGAAGCGCTGCGTCAGGGTCAGGTCGACGCCGGCTTCGTGCAGGAACCAGCGCTCACCATTCTCGCCGAGTCCGGCGCACGCACGCTCTTCAACGCCATGGATATCGAGGACGCCAAGAAGTATCTCGGCGGCCCCTACGAGTTCATGGGCGTGACGGTGCGGGCGAACGAGATCGACAAGCGCCGCGAAGAAATGAGGCAGCTTGCCAAGGGTCTCGACGACGCCCTGAAGGCGATCCCCGGCATGAAACCCGAGGATGTCGTCAGCTCGATCCCGAAGGAACTGCTCGCCGGCGCCAATGTCGCGGTTTTCAACGAGGTGATCGCGCGTCATCGCAAATCGCTTTACCCCGAGCAGGTGACGATAGACCTCGACTCCTCGCGCCGCGTGGTCGACACGCTGAAAATCGGCGGCATCCTGAAGCCCGACGCAGACGTGACCGGCCTGCACGACACGACCATCGTGAAAGGCTAGTCCCCTGCGCGTCTCCGATATTTCGCTCGCCTATGGCGGCGGCGAGCCGGTCCTCGAAGGCGCGAGCCTTGAGGTCGGCACCGGCCAGTTTGTCAGCCTTGTCGGCCCTTCGGGCTCCGGCAAATCGAGCCTGTTGCGCGTCATCATGCGGCTGCAAAAGCCGCTCGCGGGCAAGGTCGAAGCCGGCTTCCCGCAATCCGAGATCGGCATTCTCTTCCAGGACGACGCGCTCCTGCCGTGGCGCACCGCGCGCGAGAACGTGGCGCTCGGCCCGATCTTTCGTGGCGTGGACAAGAAGCGTGCGCTCGACGCGGCGGACGAATGGCTGGAGCGCTTCGGCCTCACCGGCTTCGAGGACCGCTATCCGCGTCGCCTGAGCGGCGGCCAGCGCAAGCGCGTCGCGATCGCACAAGCCATGGCGCTGAAGCCGAAACTCCTGCTCATGGACGAGCCCTTCGCCTCGCTCGACGCGATCGTGCGTGCTCGCATCAGCCAGGAAGTGGTCGAGCTTGTGGAGCGCGAGAAGATCAGCGTGCTGCTGGTGACGCACGATCTCGAAGAAGCGATTGCGCTCTCCGACGCGGTCTACCTCCTTTCGCAGGGCCCGCGCGCCCGCGTCACACGCCGCTATGACGTGCCGCTGCCACGCCCGCGCGATCTTGTGCGCGCCAAGACGCATCCGGCCTTCCCGCCGCTGCTTGAAAAGCTCTGGAATGACCTGTCGCGCGAAGTCGATCTGAGCGCCGGCGCGGAGTCGGTCGAGAAGGCTCGCGCGGCATGATGAGCGATCCGCGATACGCGTGGGTGCGCCAGCTCGCGGCCCTCGCCGTCCTCCTTGTGGTCTGGGAAGCGGCCGGCCATGCGGGCTATCTGAACCCGCTCTATATGCCGACCCCCACGCAAATCTGGGGCGCACTCGCCGAGCTCTTCGGCGGCGGCAGCATCTGGCCGCATATGCAGGCGACGTTTACCGCGGCGCTGGGCGGCCTCGCGCTCGGCATCGTCGTCGGCATCACGCTTGGCGTGCTGGCCGCCCTCATCCGCCCGGTCGCCGAACTGCTCGAACCGGTGATGCTGCTCCTGAACGCCATTCCGCGCGTCATCCTCGCGCCGCTGTTTGTGATCTGGTTCGGCATCGGACTCGGCTCGAAAATCGCCCTCGCCTTCATCCTCGTCGCCGTCGTGATCTTTTTCACGGTCTTTACCGGCATCCGGCAGGTCGACAAGAAGCTCGTCGAGCGTGTCGTCACGCTCGGCGGCTCGCGGATCGACCTGCTGCGCCAGGTTTATCTGCCGTCCGTCGCGGCCTGGGTGCTCGGTAACCTGAAGGTCGCGGTCGGCTTTGCCTTCACCGGCGCCGTCGTCGGCGAGTTCGTCGCGGCGAGCCGCGGCCTCGGATATCTGCTGTCCTTCGCGCAGAGCACCTACAATGCCGCGCTGATGCTGGCGCTCGTCCTGCTGATCATGGCCGTCGTACTCGTGATCTTCGCGCTCGCGGGGCGGCTCGAAAAGCGCCTGCTGCGCTGGAGCTAATCCCCCATGACCGCTGCCTGCCGCGAAGCCTGTTGCAGCGTCACGCCGCGCTTTACCGTTACGGAATTGTTCGAGCGCGGATTCCGCCGGAACCGTGCAGCGCCTTTCGCGCTTGAAGGCGATGCGATTGCCGACGCCGAAGGAAACAGCGCGCGCTTCAGCCTGGCGCTCGAGGCGGACAGGATCGCCGAAATCCGCTTCCGCGCGTCCTCCTGCACGACGCTGATCGCCTATAGCGAAGCGCTGAACGAGTTGCTCGCGGGCTTCCGCCCCGACATGGCCGCGCAATTCACGCCGCAGGACCTCGTCGCCGCGCTGCCCGGTGTTCACCCGCTCAAGCAGAACCGCGCCGTGCTCGCCGTCGCCGCCTTGCGCGCGGCGCTACTTACGGCAGCCACTCACCATACCGCTCGTCCCCGCGAAAGCGGGGACCCAGCACTGGATTCCCCGCTTGCGCGGGAATGAGCGGACTGTTTCGACTTAGCAATCTGGGGAGCAACCAATGAAAGTCGCTTATATTTTCGCCACCTCGCGTCACACGGTTTCGTACGTGCTCGGCAAGATGATCCTGCCGCAGCTCGAGGAAAACCGGCACGGCGTGGACGTCGCCGGCATGTTCTTCTTCGAGGACAACAACTATGTGCTCGTGAAGGGCAACCCGACCGGCGAGCGGCTGGTGCAGGTCGCGAAAGCCAAGGGCATGCTGCTGATGGGCTGCGACCAGTGCTGCTACGAGCGCGAGATCGCCGACAAGCTGTTCGACGGCGTGCCGATCGGCTGCTTCCCCGATCTCTACAAGGCGCTCTCCGGCAACATGCCGGACCAGATCATCACGCTCTGACATCCCGCGTCGTCCCGGACGCCGCGCAAGCGGCGATCCGGGACCGTCATCAGTAAAACGCAAAACGATCCCGGCTCTCGCGCCTTGCGCTCGGCCGGGATGACGAGCATGGAACCGGGAACCCGGCGCCGCGTTATCCCGCCGAATTCCACCGGCAATGTGAGGCGACGGACATGCTCTCCACCATTCTGATCATCGTGCTCATCCTGATCCTGATCGGCGCATTGCCGACCTGGGGTTATAGCGGCGGCTGGGGTTACGGCCCCGGCGGTATTGTCGGCGTGCTGCTGATCGTCGTGATCGTGCTGGCGCTGACCGGACGACTGTAACGGTGAGTCCGCGTAGACGGCGGGGAGCGGTTATCGCTTCCCGCCGATCATTTTGAACCAGTCGTCTTCGGTCATGACATCGACGCCATGCTTCTTGGCGTCGGCGAGCTTTGAGCCCGCGCCCGGCCCCGCCACCACATAATCCGTCTTCTTCGACACCGAGCCGGCGACCTTCGCGCCAAGCCGCTCGGCCATGGCCTTCGCCTCCTCGCGCGTCATCTGCTCGAGCGCGCCGGTGAAGACCACCGTCTTGCCGGACACCGGGCTGTCTTTCGCGACCGCCTCCATCGCCTCGACATCGATTTCCTTGAGCAGCGCCTCGATGGCGGCGCGATTTTTCTTCTCCTTGAAAAACTCGACGATCGCATCGGCGACCGTCTCGCCGATGCCGCCGATATTCGTGAGCTCCTGATAGTCCTCCTCGTCGGGCTTCGCCTTCATCAGCGCATTTTGCAGCCCTTCGAGCGAATGATAGTGGCGCGCAAGGCGCGTGGCGTTGGTCTCGCCCACATGCCGGACGCCGAGCGCGTAAATGAAGCGATTGAGCGAAATGGCCCGCCGGGCATTAATGGCATCGAACAGCTTGCGCACCGAGGTCGCGCCAAATCCTTCCTCGCCTTCGAGCTTGATCTTCTTGTTGCGTTTTTCGAGCGTGAAAATGTCGGCCGGTTCCTTGATCCAACCTTTCTCGTAGAAAAACGCGATCTGCTTTTCCCCGAGCCCGTCGATGTCGAAGGCGTTGCGCGATACGAAATGGATCAGCCGCTCCACCGCCTGCGCGGGGCAGATCAGTCCACCCGTGCAGCGGCGCACGGCGTCCTGCTTGCCGGTGTCGGGATCGGTCTCGCGCACCGCATGGCTGCCGCAGGCCGGGCATTTGTCGGGGAATACGTAAGGCTTGGCGCTTTTGGGGCGCTTGTCCATCAGCACATCCAGCACCTGCGGGATCACGTCGCCCGCGCGCTGGATGCGTACCGTGTCGCCGATGCGGATATCGACGCCGCCGCGGAGCGGGCTGCCGTCGCCGCCGATGCCCTTGATGTAATCCTCGTTGTGCAGCGTCGCCATGCCGACCATGACGCCGCCGACATTCACCGGCTCCAGCACCGCGGTCGGCGTCAGCGCGCCCGTGCGGCCGACGGTGATCATGATGTCTTTCACGACCGTTGTCGCTTTTTCGGCCGCGAACTTGTGTGCGATCGCCCAGCGCGGCGTGCGCGAGACGAAACCGAGGCGCCCCTGCCAGTCGAGGCGGTTGAGCTTATAAACGACGCCATCGATGTCGTATTCGAGCCTGGCGCGCTTCTCCTCGATGCTGCGGTAATGCGCCAGCATTTCGTCCGTAGCCTTGCAGAGCTTCGTGAGCGGGTTGGTCGGAATGCCCCAGTTCTTGAGGGCCTGAACCATTTCGAACTGCGTATCCGCCGGCAGGTCGCTCGCCTCGCCCCATGCATAGCCGAAGAAGCGCAGCGGCCGGCTCGCCGTCATCGCCGGATCGATCTGGCGCAGCGATCCCGCCGCCGTGTTGCGCGGGTTGACGTAAAGCTGCTTGCCTTCCTTCTCCTGCCGCTTGTTGAGCGCGATAAAATCCGCGCGCCGCATGTACACTTCGCCGCGCACCTCGAAGACGCGCGGTACATTGCGGCCCTTCAGTTCGGCCGGAATTTCCTTGATGGTGCGGATGTTGGCCGTGACATCCTCGCCCTCCGTGCCGTCGCCGCGCGTCGCCGCCTGCACGAGCTTGCCCTTCTCGTAGCGCAGCGAACACGAAAGCCCGTCGATCTTGGGCTCGGCGACGAACTCGACCTTCTCCTTCTCGTCGAGGCGCAGAAATTTCCGGATGCGGTCGACGAAATCGTTCACGTCCTCGTCGGTGAAGGCGTTGCCGAGCGAAAGCATCGGCACGGCGTGCTTCACTTTCTTGAAGCGGCCGGACGGCGCCGCCCCCACCTTGCGCGTCAGGCTGGTGAGCGAGTGCAGTTCCGGAAACTGTTTCTCGATCGCCTCATAGCGGCGGCGCAGCTCGTCATAGTCGGCGTCGGAGACGGTCGGCGCGTCTTGCTGGTAGTAGCGCTTGTCATGCGCCGTGATCTCCGCCTCCAGCCGCGCGTGCTCCACCTTCGCTTCGCGGGCGGTGAGTTGGTCGACGGGTTTGGCGGAATTTCTTTTGGGCATGTCTTGCGTCATTCCGGGGCGCGTGCCGCAGGCACGCGAGCCCGGAATCCATGCGTCGGTTGAAACAGCATTGCAAGCCGTGAAGCCGTCTGGATTCCGGGCCCGCGCCCGGCCTCGCTTCGCTCGTCCGGTGCGCGTCCCGGAATGACGCCGTGATAATGCATTTGTGCTCCCACGGATTTCGCGCAGCCGTCATCCCTCCCGCGGCGGGATCCCGCCCGGGGCATGCATGCCCCTCGCTTGAGGGGCGCACGGGACGCCGGGTCCTCGAAGGACCCGCGGACCCCGGCGCCTCGCGACACCGAGGCTTGCCGAGATCTTTAGACCGCAAGTCCGCCGGTCGCCCGGCGTCCCGCGCGCGGTGTTTTAGGCTTGCTCCGCAAGACCCCCGGTGGGCGTACCGTTTCAGGCTCCACTCCTTAGGGGACCTCGGAGCCTACCCACCGCTATGGAGTGCGCCGAACCGCAACGCCGTAAGAAACGGCAAATACGGAGCGGGGCAATTCCCGTGACGTGCGGAACGGCACGCCGGGACCCTGCGGCTTGGGCCGCCGCATCTGCGTTGCGAGCGCATTTGCGGCCACCGCCTCCCCGCTCCGCCATCCAGACGCCTCTAGAAGACGCCCCTCGGTGAGCGGGGATTGGTGGAATATAATCCTGATAGGAATATTGTCAAGCGGCCAAGACGAGGCAAAAATCGCAAACAGGACTGAAATGGAGGGGGCGGGCCGCAGCCCGCCCCATTTTGTGCATTACGCTTGTTAACGGGAGGCCCTCGATCAGCAGACCGCTAAGTCTTTCGGTTCCCGGGACGTTGCACTTAATGAGAGTGCTAGCCGTCCGATTATTCGTCAAGGGTCCAGTAGGCCAGCCCGCAACACCACACCACGACAACCGATTCTAATGGGTCCACCTTGTCGTTGCTCGACGAAGACGTCAAGTCGTGGTGTAGTACAAACTTTACTTAAATGAATTGCGCGGCTAGGTTGCTGCCTGTCGTGATTCTGGTTGGATCATGGCTGGAGCGGGCGACTGGCGGGATCGATTAGAAATGACTTCGCTCCCGCCGCGTACGAGGGGACGAAGCATGAAACCCGAAAGCAAGAAGCCTTATCGCCTGGGCCTCGATCTCGGCACGAACTCGCTCGGCTGGTTCATCGTCTGGCTCGAGAAGGACGGTGACAGATGGCGCCCCGCCAGCCTCGGTCCTGGCGGCGTGAGGGTCTTCCCCGACGGCCGCGACCCGCAATCCGGCACATCGAATGCCGTCGACCGGCGCATGGCGCGCGGCGCCCGCCGGCGCCGCGACCGCTTTGTCGATCGCCGCAAGGAGTTGATGGACGCACTGGTCCGTCACGGCCTGATGCCGGCGGACATCAAGGAACGCAAGGCGCTCGAAGCGCTCGACCCTTACGAGTTGCGCGCCAAGGCGCTCGATCGTCCCTTGCCCCCGCACCACTTCGGCCGCGCAATCTTCCATCTCAACCAGCGGCGCGGATACCGATCGAACCGCAAGACCGACCGCCCGAAGAGCGGCAAGGAAAACGATTCCGGTCCGATCAAGCAGGGCGCCACCAAGCTCAGGCAGGCTATGCAGGACACCGGCGCAAACACGCTCGGTGAGTTTCTTTGGGGCAAGCATCAGCGCCGCGAAGGCGTACGCGCGCGCAATCGTTCCTCCGGGCTCAAGGCCGAGTACGATTTCTATCCGACGCGCGATTTGCTGCTCGCGGAATTCGATGCGGTCTGGACAGCGCAGGAGAATCACAACCCGTCGATGACGCCGGAAGTGCGAAAAGAGATCGAGCAGATTATCTTCTTCCAGCGCCCGTTGAAGCAGCCGCCAGTCGGCAAATGCTCGCTCGATCCCGCGACGAAGCCCTTCGAAAGCGATCCGGAAGGCTACCGCTGCCCGTGGGCGCATCCACTGGCGCAGCGCTTTCGCATCCTTCAGGAGGCGCGCAATCTGGAAATACGCGAGACCGGCAAGACCGCGAGCAAGCTGACAAAGGAGCAAGGCGACGCTGTCGCGCTGGCGCTGTTGCAGAGCAAGGAAGTCAAGTTCGACAAGCTGCGCACGCTTCTGAAATTGCCCGAGGAAGCAAAATTCAATCTCGAGTCGGAACGTCGGACTGTGCTCGACGGCGACGAGACGGCGGCGCGCCTCACCGACCGCAAGCGTTTCGGCAAGGCGTGGCGCAGCTTTCCGCTCGAACGTCAGATCGCCATCGTCGAAAAGCTGCTCGACACCGAAGACGAAGCAGACCTGATCGAATGGCTCGAAACCGAATGCTCGCTCGACCGCGAGACGGCAAGCCGCGTGGCCGACACGGCGCTGCCCGACAGTCATTGCCGGCTCGGCCTGCGCGCCATCACGTCGCTGCTGCCGCACATGGAAGCCGGGCTCGGCTATCACGACGCGGCGGAAAAGGCGGGCTACGACCACGCCAAGTTGCCCGACGGCGTGCTCTCCCCGACCGGACGCCTGCCCTACTACGGAGAATGGATTCCCGACGCGGTCGTCGGCTCCGCCGATCCGCGCGATCCGAACGAAAAACGGTACGGCCGCTTCCCGAACCCGACTGTTCACATCGGGCTCGGGCAACTGCGGCGGGTCGTCAACGAGTTGATCGACCAACTCGGTGCGCCGACCGAAATCGCCATCGAATTCACGCGCGCGCTGAAGCACTCGCCGAAGGAAAAGGTTGAGATCAAGCGCGAGCAACAGCGGAACCAGGAGAAGAATGACGAGCGCCGCAAGGAACTGGCGAAGCTCAACCAGCCCGCCAATCCGCGCAACCTGCTCAAGGTGCGGCTGTGGGAGGAGCTCAATCCGCGCGACCCGCTCGACCGAAAGTGCGTGTTCACCGGCGAGCAAATCAGCCTGACGAAGCTGCTGTCGGAAGAAGTCGATATCGACCACATCCTGCCCTTCAGCATGACGCTCGACGACAGTGCAGCGAACAAGATCGTCTGCATGCGCTATGCCAACCGGCACAAGCGCAATCAGCCGCCGGCCAAAGCCTTCGGATCGAGCCCGATGATCGACGGCCACGCCTACCGCTGGGACGACATCGCGTCGCGCGCGACGAACCTGCCGCGCAACAAGCGCTGGCGCTTCGATGCCGACGCACAGGAACAATTCGAGAAGAGAGGCGGCTTTCTTGCGCGCCAACTCAACGAGACAGGCTGGCTGGCGCGGGTGGCAAAGCAATATCTCGGCGCGGTGACCAACCCCTATCAGATCTGGGTCGTTCCCGGCCGTCTCACCTCCATGATCCGCGGCAAATGGGGCCTGAACGCGCTCCTGCCCGATCACAACTATGCCGGCGTGCAGGACAAGGCCGACGAATTCATCGCGGCGACGGACGACATGGAGTTCTCCGGCGTCAAGAACCGCGCAGATCACCGGCATCATGCAATCGACGCGCTGGTCGCCGGCCTCACCGACCGCTCGCTCCTGTGGAAAATGGCAAATGCCTACGACGAGGAGCGCGACAAGATCAAAATCGATCCGCCGTGGGACAGCCTGCGCGAGGACCTCAAGCAGGTGCTCGACCGCATGCTTGTCTCGCACAAACCCGACCACGGCCGGCAAGGAAAACTGCACGAAGACACGGCCTACGGGCTCGTCAAGGAGCCGGAGAAGGAGGGCGCCAATCTCGTCTATCGCAAGGGGATCGAGGCGCTGAACGAGAACGAGATCGAGCGCATCCGCGACCGGCGCGTACGCGATAGGGTGCAGAACCATGTCGATGCGGCCAAGGCCGCCGCCGAAAAGAAGAAGGGCACTCCACTCGATAAGAAGGAGAAGGCCGGTGTCGTCACCGAAGCCCTCAAAAATTTCCGGGACTCGGTACGCGACCCGCATTTCAAGGAAGGGCTCAGGCGCGTTCGTCTCCTGAAGCCCGAGAAGGCAGAATACCTCGTCCCGATTCAGAGTCGGCAGAACGGAAAGACGTACAAGGCTTACAGCGCCGGCGAGAATTTCTGTGTCGAAATTTTCCAGAGCGGCAACGGCAACTGGGATGGCGAAGCGGTGCGCCGCTTCGACGCCAACCAGACGGATCACGTCCCGAACTGGCGCAATGGAAACGGACAGGCAAGGCTCGCCATGCGGGTACACAAAGGCGACTTGCTGCGTCTCGACCACGAAGGGCAGTCGAAAGTTATGGTCGTGCATCGGCTCGACGCGGCGGCTGGACGTTTCAAGCTCGCGCCCCACAACGAGACCGGCAATCTCGATCGCCGCCATGCCACGGACAACGAGATCGATCCGTTCCGCTGGCTGATGGCCTCTTACGGAACGTTGCAACGGATGAACGCAGAGCGCGTTCGCGTCGACGAGCTCGGCCGTATCTGGCGGGTGCAGCCGGCGCAGTTAACCAAGTAACCACGAATCGACCGCGTCGTTGCGCACAGGACGATTGCCCCGACACTCCTTCCTCGGAGTGAAGCGCAACCTTCTCGGGCAATTCACATGGTCGGACGCGTGGTTGAGATCGCGACGGACGGACGGCACGTCGCCGTCGATCGCGGCTTTCTGACAATCGCCGAAAAGGGCGCCGAGGTCGGCCGCGTGCCGCTCGACGATCTTGCGGCGGTGATCGCCAACGCACACGGCCTCACCTACTCAAACAATCTGCTGGTGACCCTCGCCACGCGCGGCGTTCCAGTCGTGCTGTGCGGTCCCAATCATCGCCCTGCGGCGCTCGTGTGGCCGGTTGACGGACATCACGCGCAGGCCGGCCGCATGAGCGACCAGGCGAAGGCGCCGGCGCCGCTCAAGAAGCGGCTCTGGCAGCAGATCGTGAAGGCAAAGATTCTGTCGCAGGGCGCCGCGCTCACAGCCGTCGGCGCCGAAGCGGGCGGCTTTCGCTTGCTAGCGCGCAAGGTAAGGCCGGGCGACCCCGACAATGTGGAGGCGGAAGCCGCGCGGCGATACTGGCCGCTGTTGTTCGGCAGCGACTTTCGCCGCGACAAGGACGGAAGCGGACTCAATGGTTTGCTCAATTATGGCTACGCCGTGCTTCGGGCAAGCACGGCACGCGCCGTCATGGCGGCCGGATTACATCCGAGCTTGAGCCTCATGCACTCGAACCGGGGCAACGCCCTAGTTCTTGTCGACGACCTGATGGAGCCATTCCGCCCGCTCGTCGATATGGAGGTCCATCGTCTCAAAGGCGAAGGAGTTTCGGAAGTCACGAGCGAAGCCAAGGCCGCATTGGCACGCCTTACGGTCATCGATTTGCCGGCCGACGAAGGCGTTAGCCCATTGATGACATGCCTCGAACGGCTCGCCGGCTCGCTGGCCAAGGCCTTTGCCGGTGAGACCGATCGCCTCATGCTGCCGCGGCCCGGCTTGCCGCTCGGGTTCTGAGGAAGACGACAATGGCGGGCGGAAACGGTCTGCCCGCCGCGCTTTCAGGGTACCGGATCATGTGGCTGGTGGTGTTGTTCGATTTGCCGGTCGGCACGAAAAAAGAGCGCAAGGCGGCCAACGGCTTTCGGCACCGCCTGCTCGATCTCGGCTTCGAGATGTCACAATACTCCGTGTATCTGCGATTCTGCTCGGGCAAAGAGCAGGCGGAGGCTTATGAACGCAAGATCGAGCAGTTCATGCCCAAGGCCGGCAAAGTTCATGTTATGGCGATAACCGACAAGCAATACGAGAACATCAAAACCTATCGGGGACGAAACCGTGAACAGAGCCCGAAAAACCCGGACCAGTTCGCGCTGTTCTAGCGCTCGCCGGCCTCATTTTGCCGCGCCGAACAAAGAAAAAGGCCCTGTTTCCAGGGCCTTAAGTCGTAAGGTACTCTAGCGGTCTGCTGATCGAGGGCCAACCGCAACTGCCCTGCCAGCTTGCTTCGCCGTTCCACTACTCTAGCGGTCTGCTGATCGAGGGCCAACCGCAACAACGGTGCCCTTCTTGTGTTTCGCGCGCTCACTCTAGCGGTCTGCTGATCGAGGGCCAACCGCAACCAACGCTTCGCGGATCGCATATTCAACGGTACTCTAGCGGTCTGCTGATCGAGGGCCAACCGCAACAGGTCCAGCTTGCCGCCGCGCGGCAAATCGACTCTAGCGGTCTGCTGATCGAGGGCCAACCGCAACCGGCGATAACGCATGGTCGATCGCGTGCGGACTCTAGCGGTCTGCTGATCGAGGGCCAACCGCAACCCCTTGCGCGTAGCGGCGCCATGCGTCCGCACTCTAGCGGTCTGCTGATCGAGGGCCAACCGCAACCGATCCGCTCGATTATCTCTGGCGGCGCTTACTCTAGCGGTCTGCTGATCGAGGGCCAACCGCAACCTCGCTCGCAAAAACAAACAGCGGGGTCGGACTCTAGCGGTCTGCTGATCGAGGGCCAACCGCAACTGGTCGAGCACAAGGCGAAGGTGATCACGCACTCTAGCGGTCTGCTGATCGAGGGCCAACCGCAACTGCATCGTCGTTGACCCCGCTGAACGATGTACTCTAGCGGTCTGCTGATCGAGGGCCAACCGCAACCAGGAGCGCCCTGACTCTCTCGGCAAATTGACTCTAGCGGTCTGCTGATCGAGGGCC
>Ga0307505_10000444_pt1 | contig 46573 bp, 33 predicted proteins | sample 23_S_MG_FD_202183 | JGI IMG/M metagenome (GOLD analysis project Ga0307505, IMG submission 202183) | Soil microbial communities from Populus trichocarpa stands in riparian zone in the Pacific Northwest, United States - 23_S | ecosystem: Environmental > Terrestrial > Soil > Riparian zone > Trees...
GCAGCGCATCGATTCGCAGGCGATCAGCGAGAACCCCAATCGTTTTGAGTTCTTTCGACCCCGATTCCGATACCGACCCCGACCCCGATTTCAAAGATCCCGCCCCCAGACCCCAAATCCTGAATCCTAGATCCCAAAGAACTCTGAATCATAGATCCGGACGCCCCCTTGTTGAGCGGCGGCGCGAGTGCCATGACTGCGCCGATGGCAGCCAGCGCCCAGGTCGAGCCCGTTGCATCCGTCGACGGACGGGTGCGGCGCGGCGAGCGCAGCCGCGAGGCGATCGTCGCCGCGCTCTTCGAACTGATCGGCGAAGGCGTGCCGCGCCCGACCGCGCAGCAGGTCGCCAAGCGCGCGCGCGTCAACATCCGCACCGTGTTCCGCCACTTCTCGGAAATGGAGAGCCTCTACGCGGCCCTCGATTCCCGATTACGCGGTGAACTCCGAGGGCTGCTCGAAGGCGGTCCTCCGCGCGCCGGAATCGAGGCGCGGGCGACCGCGCTGGTGCGGCAGCACTGCGAAGTGTTCGAGAGGATCGCGCCCTACAAGCGGTCGAGCAACTCGAAGAGATGGGGCTCGCGGTTTCTCACCGAGGCGCACCGCGAGCTGGTTCGCGAACTGCGTAACCGGTTGCTGCTCTGGCTGCCCGAACTCAGCCACGCCTCCACCGAGGCGCGCAACGCGATCGAACTGCTCACCTCGTTCGAGGCGTGGGACCGCCTGCGTTCGGACCAGCGCCTCGGCCGCAACGCGGCGCGCACGGCCATCGAACACGCAGTGATCGCCGTCCTCGCGCGGGGATAGCCCCACTCGTCTAGCCGCCCGTTGAACAAATAGAGCGACGGACCCATCCCGAAGGGATGTCAGAGATGAACGGCGCCACCGGCGGGGCGCCGTGACTCCTCGAGTTGCCCCGCGGCCGCGCCTGCGGTATTCAGCTTCTATTGACATACCGTATGGCAGTAGTTTTCGAAGGATGAGATCCGAGCCAACGCGCGGCGGATCGATCGGGGAGGATCGATGACAGGATCGAAGTGGAGTGCCTCGGCGGCGGCGATGCTGATCGGTATGGCGACCGGGTGCGGATCGGATGACGACGCCCCCGCGGCGATCGCGGCGCCGTTCGCCGACTCCGTGTTGGCCGAGTTCGCCCTCGAGTTGCTGCCCACCGGCGAGGACGTGACCAACGTCGTCGCCTCCTATCCGGATAGTCCGGTCGTGATGATCAACATGCTGCGGTACAAGGACCGCGCGACCGGCCTCGACGAGGACATCAGCGGCGCCGAAGCGTACCGCCGATACGGTGAAGGCGTCGAGGCGGTAGTCGAGGAAAACGGTGGTCGCCTACTGTGGCTGGGCTCGATCGACGCGCACGTGGTCGGTGCCAGCGAGCCGACTTTTCAGGAAATCGCCCTGGTCGAGTACCCGACGGGCGAGGCGTTTTTGCAGACGGCGATCAGCCCGCGCACCACCGAGTTGCTCGTCTTTCGCGAAGCAGGGCTGGAAGGACAGTGGCTGATCGCGAGCACCGAGGAGCAGCCCATCACCGAACGCGCCGGGCCGCTGCCCGATGTCGACGCGCCCGCCGCGAACCTCTCCGACGGCGCGGTCGCGCAATTCGCGGACCGCACCGGCTTGAGCGCGGAGCAGGTGCGGCGCCTCGTCGACGGTCCGGCGGACACCCCGGTTGTGCTGATCGAGATGTTGCGCTTCAACGACACCGTCGGCGGCACCGGGCGATCGGGGCGCGACGAGTACGCCATCTACTCGGATGCCGTCGAGGCGGTCGGAGCGCACGCGGGCACCCGGGTGCGATGGGTGGGCGGCGCTGACTTTCTCGTCTTCGGCGTCGGTGAACCGCTGTTCGAGCAGATCGTCGTTACCGAGTACCCTTCGCGCGCCGCCGTCCTCGACGTCCTCGGCGATCGGGCGGTGGTCGACGCGTCGCCGCATCGCGCCGCCGCGTTGGAATCCTACTGGATGTTCGCCGCGTCCGAAGACGTGCTGTAGCGGTCGCCGGCGTCACGGCTGCGATGCGATGCGGGCGGCGCGTAGGTGGACGACTCCGTAGAGCATCGTCTGCACGAGGTGGTGACCGAGCGAGCCCGGCAGCTTGCGCATGGTAGGCAGGAAGATCACGCACTCGACCGCGTGTGCGATGAGCAGGACCCAGAAGATGCGCCGGCCCCAGGCCGTCACATCCGAGCCGGGCGCGACGAACAGCGAAACCACCCCATACGCCCATGCCGCCAACACGACCAACTTCGCCGCACTCATCACCGCTCTCCTCTCGAGTTACTGTGTATATGCCCCCGTGAGCGCTTCGCGCTCCGATGGGCTCGGCGAGGCGAGCGAAGCTCGCCTCGCCTCCATCAACTATCCGTGACCGCCGCGCTGTTCGCCGCGGGCAAACGTCGAGGCGAGCGCGAAGAACGCGCCGCACAGTACGTAGCCCACGGCCCATTGCCAACCTGTGCCGAACCCCAGATCGTAGACACCCCCCGCCGGAGTCACTCCCCCGGCGTGCACGAATCCGAAGAACGCGAGCACGCCGGCTACGAAAGCCCAGACCGCCGCGCGGACGAACTCGCGGTCGATCAGGTGCGCGCTCATCGCCGACCAGATCATGCAGGTCAGCATGAAGCCCTGCGAGATCGCGACGAACCCGTCGAGGAGCAGGCCGGCCACGGCGAACGCTCCCGGGTCGGCGAGAACGCGCACCGCCAGGCCGCCGTCGCCCAAGGCGACCCCGGCGGCGTTGAGCGTCTGGGTCAATACCAACAGTCCCCACGCGGCGATGGCCGGAAACAGCCCGACCGCCACCGCCGGCGCATGGCGAATGTCGGTGGCCTGAAACGACTGCGCCGTGATCACCACGCCGATCCAGAGGACAATCGCCATGCCGGCCTCGATCGGGACCAGCGATCCGACGAAATGCGTCAGACCGAAAAGCGCCAGCACCGCGAAGAACACCGCGTTGAGAATCGAGTAGCCGGACCGAGCCCCGAGGGCCTTCCAGCCGGGATGGCCGATGTAGATGGTCGTCGGGAAGCAGGACCCCAGCGCCGCCGCGACCAGCGAGCCGACGCCGTTGACGGCCATGCACGGCATGGTCGGGTAGGAATCGCCCGCCGCTTCGGCGGACTCGATGTTCTGCAGCGAGCCGAGGACGTTGAACAGCCCCATCGGCAAAACCACCGGAACCAACGCGTCGCGCATCAGCGGGCTGGTGAGTCCGGCGTACAAATCGCCGAGGACAGGGACCGGCAGGTACAGACCGATCGACGAACTCGCGTCGACGACCCGATCCCACGCGACCGGTGACGAGTCGAGGCCGGTCGCCCACAGAAACCACGCCGCGCCGGTCCCCGCCATCACCGCCCACGCACCACCGGGGATGCGCAGCGGAAAGGTCACGTCGGCGAAGTAGGTCGTGAGGATGATTCCCAGTGGCAACATCGCCACCAGCGGCGCGGCGAAGGTGCGAATCGCGAAGTCGATGGCGATGAAGGAGATCGCGATTCCCGCCAGGGTCGACAGCAGCGCGGCGCGCGGCGTCTCGCGGCGCACCGCGTCGCCGACCAGGGCGCCGAGCAACTCGATCACTGCCGAGAGGAAACAGGCGCCCAAGCCGAGTCGCCACGCCGCCAATGCCGCTTCGTCCGCCGATGCGCCGTTCGCCTCGGCCGCCAACTTGACCGGCAACATCACCAGGAAGACGAAGGCGAACAGCGAGACCGTGTTGATCCCGTACGGCAGCGCGGTGACGTCCGTCCGCCCCTCACGCCGCGACAACTGCTGCGCCTGCCAGGCGTAGTACAGATTGCCGATGATCACCGACAACGCCGCGCCGGGCAACACGGTGCCGAGCAGGAGTTCGATACTGAAGCCGAGCACCCCCCGACAGAGCGCCAGGATGAGAAGGAACTGGATCAGATTGTCGATCGCGAGTCCGAAGAAGCCGTCGAGGTCGCCGGGTTGGAACAGGGGCTGTGCGCGGTCGCCGCGGGAGATAGTCATCGACCGGGCTTGTTACGGGAATTATCAGCCAAACCCAATCCCGTCTCCGGTGAATCGCCGTTCATTCCTGTTGATCAAGCCGTCCAAAGTCAGCTATGGCAGTATCTTGCGCGTGACGGTGTACAGACCTGGTTCCGCTGTTTCCAGCCAGTTAGCCACAGGATTTCATCTGGCCGGGCATTTGCTCAATACACGCGCTGACTGAAGAGGGGCATTGAGGAGTACCGCATGGCAGATCAGTTGACGACCCATCCGATCTACAACGCCGTCCACCGCGACGACTTTTCGGCGATGATCGAGGTTGGTCGTTACGCAACCCGGACCGACGCCTTCGACGAGATCATCGGCGCGACGGTCGATCACTTCTGGGATCCGAACGACCCGGCCTACATCGACTACTCACCGGACTTCGATCTGGAGCGGACGAATCTGATGCCGCTCGAGATGTGCGTCGAGTTGGGCTCGGCGGTCGCCGACCGGCTCGACGACGGCCAGAAGCTCTGCCTCGCCAACGAGAGCTCGAGGTTCTTTCTCTCGAGCATCCTGCACGGTGAACAGGGCGCACTCTCCCTGTCCTCCAGTCTCAGCCAGATTCTGCTCGATCCGGGAGCGCAGGAGTACGCGACCAACCAGGCGCGCGAGGAGGCCAGACACGTCAACGCCTTCGCGCAATACATTCATCGCCGTTGGGGCGCGCCGCTGGCGTGTGGGCCGACCCTGGCGAACCTGATGAACGAACTGGTCCTGGCGCCCGAGGTGTACAAGAAGCTGGTCGGCATGCAGATGCTGATCGAGGGGCTGGCGATGGGCGCCTTCGCCACGGTTCATTCAAAGACCAACGATCCCGTACTGCGCCGATTGGTGCAGCTCGTCATGACCGACGAAGCGTTTCATCACAAGTTCGGCAAGATCTGGGCCGACCGCACCATTCCCAACCTCGACGTCGAGGAGCACCACATCGTCGAGGACTGGGCGGCGAAGTGCTTCCAGACGCTGCTCTTCAACCTCGTCAACGCGGAACAGAAGCAGCACGTGTACGTGAAACTCGGACTCGATTGGATGTGGGTCCGCGACGCGATCCTCGAATCGTTCACCGACGACAGGCGCCGCGCGATGATGACCGAGAGCACCAACATCTTCCGCGTGTTGATCAAAACCCTGCTGAAAGCCGGCATCATCACCGCCCGCACGAAGCCGTTGTACGCCACTTGGGTCGACATGGACGAGTTGGCGCGCGAGGACGACGAGGTGGTCGGCACCGAGGTCGCCGAACGCGGCATCGACGAGCTGCGCGAGATCAACCGCGGCCGAAAGAAGATCGGCCGCGTTCTGAAAAGCATGCAGGCGGCGTGACGGCGTTGGCCTAGACGGCCACAGACTGAAAGATCTTTCGTGCGGAGGCGCAGAGAAAGAACGCTGCTCAGCGCCTCTGCGTCTCCGCGCGAGATTTCTTTTCAACGGACTGCTAACGGTCGATCCCGTAAATCCAGGCGTCCCATTCGTTGACGACGGCGCGCTGGCGGCGAGTCGCCCCGAGCTTCTCCGCGACTCGCATCGAGGCGGGGTTGTCCGGGTGGATCACGCTGATCAACGTCGGAACATCCAACGTCTCGAAGGCGTGGCGAATCGCAGCTTCCCCGGCTTCGGTCGCGTAGCCGTTGCCCCAGAAGGGCCGGTCGATCGCCCACCCGACTTCGAGGCCGGGCCATCCCTCCGGACTCCACAGCCCGACGCGGCCGATGAACGTCCGGCTCTCCTTCAACTCGGTCGCCCACAGCCCGTATCCCCGCAACTGCCAATGTCCGAGGTAGGTCGCGATCTGCCGCCAGGTCTCGGCTCGCGTCAACGGGCGGCCGCCCAGGTGGTGCATGACCTCGGGGTCCGCGCACATGCGCGCGTAGGCGTCGAGGTCGCTCTCCTCGAACATCCGCAGCCGGAGTCGCGCGGTCTCGAGCATCACGGCTCCGCTCGGTGATCGTCGAAGTGTCCGTCCGCCGCGTCCGCCGCGAGCGGGATCGGCGCGAAGCCCCATCCGTCCTCACCGGCTGTCACCGGTTCACCGGAGAGGAACGCGTACACGGTCGCGGGCAGCGCGCCGAGCACGACCGAACGCGGACGCTCCGCGCGCGTCACCGGGGCACCCCACACGCCTACAAACGCGTCCTTCTCGTGAAACGATTCGCCGGCGTGGCGCCCCGGCACCACCGTGTTGTAGCCAATCCCGAACCGCGGGAAGAGGTTGATCGTACCGGCCCGGTCGGAGTCGTACAGGTGAGCCAGTTGAGCGACGCTGTCGGGGCGGCCGGTGTAGCTGGTCAGCGTCCGCCAGGTTTCCTCACCGCACCAAGTCGCTGGGTCGTCGCGCTTCGCCGCGCCGATACAGCGCTCGACCAGCGCAGCGTACTTTTCGCCGCCCTCGACGCCGGGATCCCGATACGGTGACGGCTCGCGCACACCGAGCAGGTCTCCGGCGTCGTCGAGGAACACCCGCGAGCCGCGCCGCTCGACGATCGCCTGTTGGCGGACGCCGCCGCGCGCGCCGATGGCGGCGACGACGCCACCGTCGGCCGCACAGGGCTCCACCCGCAGCACCATGTAGTCGAGCGATTCGGAAAGTCTCTCGTAGATGGCGTCGACGACGTCGTGCGGGCCGCTGCCGTCGACCAACCGCAGCTCGCGCAATTGGCTCAGCAGCGGTTGGCGGTTCCAGCCCTCACCATGGTCGGCAAACAGGTCGATCATGTAATTGCCGCCAGCGGTCGAGGCGACGACGGCGTCGAGACCACGCATCGACGGCGGCTGAAGGGGGTTCGTCAGGCGCGGCCCCTCCCCCTCGTCCGACGAGATCTTCTCGACCCGGAAGTCTACCCCCTGCTCGCGCAGCCGATCGAACACCTCGACCTCCGGATTCAGCATGTGGAACACCGGTGCCAGGCCGTGATCGCCTGCCATCGCGAAGAGCGTGCGATCCGCGATCCCAGCCGCGGCGTAGGCCGCCTGTATCTGCCCGAGCCAGTAGTCGAGGCGGTTGAGCTCGCCACTCGGCGCGAGGATCTCGTCGGCGAAGGGACCGGTGAAATGCGCGAAGTGGTCCGGCCAGGGATTGTAGTAGAGCATCAGCTCCGGCATCGCGTTTTGCTCCAGCGCCGCGATCTCACCGGACAGCTTCGCCGCGAGATCCCTTTCGGCCTTCTGTCCGGCGCGCCGGAACACATCGAACCAGGAGAAGCGCGCACTCAACACGGCTCGTTTGTCCAACAGCTGTCGGCGCAGTTCGCGCAGGGCGCGCTCGTTCGCGGCACGGGAGCGCAGTTCGCCGACACACCGCAGCTCGCCGAGATCGCGCACCTTCTCGCCCAGGGCGAGGTTGAGGAACGGATCGAAGCGGTAGTGCGCACCGACGTCGTACTGCGCCGCGCACGAGAACGATGAAATCTCCGGCAACCGGTCGTACAGCGTCTTCATGCCCGACTCGTTCGCCAACCGTTCGAGCTGCAGCGCGTCGTTGCCGTAAAAGTAGTAGGCCCTTCCCTCCTCCCGCACCGCCCGATCGACGAAGTGAAAGTTCGGGATGGAGATCGATCCGGCGCCCGCGACCGGTGCGCCGGTCTTGGCGATCGGCAGATTGCGCACACTGATGGTCGGCGTCGTCGCGATGCCGACCTCGGCGATGCCCCCCGCGTCCGCGTAGCGCTGTCGAAAGAACGGAAGGTAGTCCCGGTGCGCAAAACCGCCGGCGGCGATGCTGCGCAGAAAGTCGATCTGCTGATCCGGCGCCGGCGTCGAGCTCTGCGAAGACGGGGCGAACGACGCCGGGTCGCGGTGTTCCTCGAGAACCTGCGCGAGGAAGCGGTCGCCCGCCGCACCGGCGGCGAGCGACTCCATCAAGTGTCCCTGCAGCCCATCAACGACGATCAATACCGCGTGGCGACGTCGCAGCTGCACGCCCTCTAGGTACGTCCACAGTCGACCGCCATCGACCTGCTCCAACTCGCCCAGCATCCAGCTCGACAGCTGCTGCTCGCGCAGCACCCGGGTGGCGAAGATCCGGTAGTGCCGGCAGACGAAATCGTCGAGGAAGTGGACCAGGGAGATGCTCACCGCCTGCAACCGGTCCGCGTCGGTGAGAATCCCCTCGATCGCCGCGGCCGCCTCGCCTTCAGGCCGAACACGGTCGCGCACGAGTTCGACGAGATCGCGGACGATCGGCTGCACGCGCTCGGCGGCCGGCGCGCGCGCCTCGTCGGTGGCGCGCCGAGCGCACGCCAACTGGTCTTCGAGCTCCGCCGCCGGATCGGCTTCCTGCAGATAGAGCGCGTCGTAGAAGGCGACCAGGTGAATCACCAGTTCGTCGTCGAAGGCCAACGGCGGCTCGGCCGCCGATTCCTCCTCCTGCCAGGCGAACATCGAGTGCTCGAACCCCGGGATCCGTTCGTCGCGCGAGAACGCGTCGCGCAGCCACTCGTCGAACGAAGGTGGCGAACCGTCCTCGGGTTCGGCGTATACGTCGCGCAGCGCGAGAGCGAACGGCACCATCTCGTCGACGAAGCCGTGCGAGTCGACGCGGGCGAGAACGCGCTCGCGCACATCCTCGGGGAGATCGAGGTCGCCGACGTAATCGCGAATCTTCGACCTCGCGATGATCGGTACGGCCACTTCGTACGGCAGCCGACGAGCCCACGCCGCGACGTCGTAAATCTCGCTGGCCAGCAATTCGAATCGGCTTTCGATTGGACTCGGCAGGTCGACCTCCGCCGGCCACAGCGCTACCACGGTTCCGACGACCGCGAGTACAACCGCGACTCCGATCGCTCTACGCATACCCCGACGCACTGCTCAGCGCCGACGCTCAGCAGCCAGCAGGATTCGGTAGTTGCCGTAGCGGTCGAGCGACGCCGACTGGCCACGGCCAAGGACGATCGTCGTGAAAGGCTCCTCGATGATCGACGGGCCGCGGACGGCCTGCCCGACCTTCATTCGCGCGCCGTCGTACACCGCCACATCGGTCCACTTACCGTCAAAGTATGCGCGCCGCTTGGCTTTTCGCGGCGCCGCCGCCGAGGAACGCCCGATGGTCGGCAAACTCGGCTTCTCGGTGACACCCACACTGGTGACGCGCAGGCTGCGCACGATGGGGACCTCGTCGCGCGAGGCGTAGGTGTGCAGTTCCTCGTGCTGCCGGTGAAAGCGCTCGACGGTCGCGGCGATGTCGTCGGCGGTGATGCGACCGTCGGCCATCAACCGCACCGACATGTCGAAGGTCTGCCCCGGATAACACAGATTCAGATAGCGCTCGTGGCGCACTTCGCGGTGCTCGCCCTTGCGACGGCGGAGCACCGCGTCCGCGGCCGCGGTCATCTCTGCGACCAGCGCGTTGGCGCGGCCGACGTCGATCTGGTCGGCGCGCGCGATATAGGCGCGCACCTCGTCGACCACGTGGTCGGAGAACTGCAAACCCAAAGCCGAAAAGGTCGGGGCGGTCTTCGGTACGAGGACTTCGCCGATGCCGAGTTCGGCGGCCTGCGCGGTGGCGTGAACCGGGCCGTTGCCGCCGTACGCCACCAAAGTCAGACGCCGGAGGTCGACGCCGCGCTGCGAGGCGACGCGGCGGATCGCATTCGCCATGTTGGCGTTCACCAGCCGGTACACACCGTACGCGGCCTCGGCCATCCCCAGCCCCATCGGACCGGCGATCTGATCGCGGATCGCGTCGCGGGCGGCGGCGACGTCGAGCTTCATCGTCCCGGCGCAGAAGTCGTCGGGGTTGAGGTAACCCAGGAATGCATTGGCATCGGTCACGGTGACTTCCGCGCCGCCGCGGCCGTAGCAGATCGGCCCAGGAACGGCGCCGGCGCTGCGCGGTCCGACCTGCAGCGACCCGGATACGACATAGGCGATCGAACCGCCGCCTGCGCCGATCGAGTGGATGTCGACCATCGGCAGGCCGATCACGTAGCGGTGGTGCCAGTTCCACCCGGATTTGATCTCCGGGCGGCCATCGCGAATCAGACAGATGTCGTAGCTCGTGCCGCCCATGTCGGCGCATATGAAGTCGCGCCGCTTGGCCTTGTCGGCGACGGCGCAGGCGGCGATCACACCGCCGGTCGGCCCGGAGCACAGCACCGTCACCGGACGCCTGCGGATGTACTCCGGTGTCATGATGCCGCCGTTGGACTGCATGACGAGCAGCTCGCGATCGAAACCTTCCTCGCGCAGCCGATCGACGAGGCGAGAGAGATAGCGGTCGATGCGCGGGCCGACGAACGCGTTGACCAGGGTCGTACTGGTGCGCTCGAACTCCGGCGCCGACGGCATCACCTCGTGCGACAACGACACGGCGAGATCGGGGAACTCCTGCGCGGCGATTTCGCGCACCCGTTTCTCGTGCTCCGGGTTGATGAACGAGAACATGAACACCACCGCCAACGACTCGACGCCTTGCATGGCCAGGCGCCGCAGGGCCCGCCGCACGTCGTCCTCGTCGAGTGGGATCACCACCTCGCCTCGGTAGCCGAGCCGCTCGGCGACGCCGATCCTACGCCGGCGCTGTGCGATCGGCGGCGGTGGCGGGATCGCCGGGTCCCAGATGTCCTCCTTGTAGCCGCGGCGCAGCTCGATCTCGTCGCGGTGGCCGCGCGTCGTGATCAGACCCGTCACCGCGCCACTCATCTCGATCATCGTGTTGTCGGCGGTGGTCGTACCATGGACGATGCTGCGCGTCTTCGCGAGCAACGAGCCAGCCGCCAACCCTTCGCGCGCCGCCAACAACTCGATGCCGCGCACCACACCGACCGATTGGTCATCCGGCGTCGTCTGGCTCTTCTCCAACACGATCGATCCGTCGGGCCGCACGAGCACCAGGTCGGTGAAGGTCCCGCCCACGTCGATGCCGATTCTGTACATTCCCCTACCACCGTCCCCCATGGCGTTGCGGCTGCCCACGCGCGCGTTCTCAAACCGCGTCGGAAGGCTCGCGCGAGCGACGGATCGCAGCGCGGCGCTCTTCGGTGGCGCGTTCGTCGACGACCAGGTCGAGGGCATCGAGCGTGCCGGACAGGACGACGCCGTAATCGCGCGCCGCGGCTTCGACGGAGACGTACTCGTCGAGAACGTCGTCGAGAACGGACCGCGGTTCGCGCTCGAGCGGGTCTCCCCAACCGCCGCCGCCGCCGTAGCGGTAGGCGTAGCCCTCGCCCGGCTGGTGGTCGACGTAGAACGCCGTCGTCTCGATCTCGTGCTCGTGATCGCTCCCGGTGCACAGCCGCAACTGGTTCGGCGCGCCGTTCATGCCACCGGCGATTCCCGGCATCGGGTACTTGCGGCCGACGACGAAGGTGTAGATCTGCGACGGAGCCAGGATCTGCTTCTCGTACAGCGTGCCGGGACAGCCGCGCCAGCGGCCCGGACCACCGGTGTCGATCGCGTAGTCGCGCCCCATGTGCCGGACGGGAAAGATGCTCTCGTTGATCTCACCGGTGGCGCGAATCAGGTTGCCGAAACTGACGTTCATCGCGCCCCAGCCGTCCTGGCCCTTCACCGCGCCACAGTACGCGCCGAACGTATCCACCGAGTGATCGATGAAGAGCTGCCCGGTCTCCGGGTGTTTGCCGAAGATGACCGTCGGCATCCCCATTTTGTAGATCTGCGGACAGCAGCGCTCGGGAATCACCTGGGCGAGCGCCATCGCGATCGCCTCGCCGACCTCGGTGCCCGGGTGGTGCGTGCCGGCGGCAACCGATTTGTTCGGCGGCGGGTTCAGGCAACACCCCTCCGGGACCACCAGCTCGATCGAATCGAAGAAACCCTCGTTCTTCGGGATCGACGGATCCATCATGCTGGCGATCTGCGCCACCACGTAGCCGCGCGTGTTGCCGTACGTGGAGTAAGCTTGGAGGTTGTCGCGTTCGTCCGAGCCCGTGAAGTCGACTTTGAGCCGATCGCCGTCGATCGTCACCGCGCAGTGGATGTGGATGTCCTTGTTGCCCTTGGGATCGTGATCGACGTACGCGTCGGATTCGTAGGTGCCATCCGGCCACTTTGCGACTTCTTCGCGAAAGCGGCGCGCCGCGTGCGCGATCATGTGGTCGGACGCGCCGCGCACGGCGTCGACGCCGTGCCGCTCGATGACCTCTTTGAGCCGCTCCACCCCGAGCTGCGCCGCGCCGATCTGGGCGCGCAGGTCGCCGACAAAGGTCGGGGTGCGGTTATTGACGCGCATGAAGTACGTGATGTCTTTGCGCTCGACGCCGCGGTCGAAGATCTTCACCGCGGGAAAGCGCACCCCCTCCGCCCAGATGTCCTGCGCATCGACATTGTACCCGCCCGGCATGCCGCCGCCGGTGTCGGCGTGGTGGCACTGGATCGAGGCGATCAACACCATTTCGCCGCCGGCGAACACCGGCGCGAAGATGTTGTAGTCGGGCAGATGGCCGCCACCGTGGTACGGATCGTTGCCGACCAGGACATCGCCGTCGTGCAGACCGTCCGGACCGAAGAACTCCAGCGCGAAGCGCACCGGCAGTGTCGAGCTGAGCATGAACTGCGGAATGCCGACGCTGAGCGCCGCCAGGGCGCCGCGCGCGTCGAGGATGGTGGCGTTGCGCTCGTTCGATTGGTTGAGGATCGGCGTCGTCGCAGTCAGGCTGACGTGCGTCGCCATCTCGAAGCAGACGGTCTCCATCGCGCCGCGGATGATCTCCGCCTCGACCGGATCCACCCTCCGCGCGACGCGACCTCGCGACTGCGCGTGCCGCGCCGCCCGCTTGACAGGCGTGCGTTTCCGCCGCGCTGGACTCTTCTTCTTGGCAACCGCCATCGCGCTCCCCCGACACAAACAGCCGGAAACATCGCAAATTCAACCCGACCGATCCAGCGGCGCTGCAACGATCGGCCCGGAAAAGCTATGCCGGCGCGGCGTACCACTCGGTCAGGTGCCGGCGGTCGTCGACGTCGTTGGGATGGAACCCCGGCTTGAAGTAGCGGGCGATCATGCGGATCTGCGGGCCGATCAGTTTGCGTTGCAACGCCCGCGCCCGGCGGTGATCGTCGCGCGTCAGCCGTCGCGGGTCGTGCCGGATCATGCGCCGCGAGATGCGATCGAATGGCCGCGCCAGGAGCGCGACAGCGGCGATCGCCGAGACGACGCGCAGGGCGTAGCCGCCGCCGACGTGCTGGAACAGGTCGAAGGCGACGGCCTTGTGTTCGAGTTCTTCCACGGCGTGCCAGCGCCAGAAGCGCGCCGCCTCCGGGTGCATACTCTCGGCGACGAGCGGCTCGACGAACAACATGTGCGCGCCGGTGGCGGTGATGTGCTCGAGAAAAGCCGTCATACCGAGTTGGATCTTCTTCGGCACGCGAGCCTCGATCCAGGCGAACACCCGCTCCGCGTAGGCGCTCTCGCGATCGACGTCGACGCCGAATCGCTTGAAGGACGCATTGAACTCGTTGTGCGCCCGCATGTGCAGGCCTTCTTGCTGCACAAAGGCCCGGACCAGATCGGCCATTTCGGGATCGGTCGCGCGATCTTCGAAGTGGCGCACGGAGCGGATGAAAAACCGCTCCCCGGGCGGAATCAGGATGGAGAACGCATTCTCGATGTGGCTGACGATGGGATTCTCGGCAAACCAGTACTGCGGCACGGACTCGAGGTCGGCAAACTCGAACTTGCGCGGCTGGATGTACGCTCCCCGAGAGGACCGGGCGGCGGGAAAGGGCGTCTGCATGGCGGCTAGAGTACTCGATTCCCGGCGACAGGACGACCGGTATCGGGCCGAGCCGGGTAGAAAGTTCGCGATACCGGCAACCGATCCGGGTGGCGCTTCGCGGTCAATGCGGCGCGGCGGCGAAGTTGTCCGGCTTGAGCACGCACTCGATGCCGCCGGGCGCGTCAATCAGGGTCGCGCAGCGGTTGCAGTGGGTACAGCCGTTGACGTAGCCGGGATCGGCCCGCACGTGGCGCGGAAGATCGGGATCGTAGAGCAGGCCGCGGCCGAGCTGGACGAAATCGAACCCCTCGCGCATGGCGGTCCGCAGGCTCTCGGCCGTGCACACGCCGCCGATGTAGCAGACGCCACACGAGACCCGGTCGCGGATCCGCTTCGCCTGCTCCAGGAAGTACAACTCCGTGTACGGATAGTCGCGGAAGAGCTTCGGGCCCATCAGCTTCAGGCCCATCCGCATGATCGGGTTGCGCTCCTGCTCGATCATGCCGCCGAGCAGGCTGTCGCCGCGAAACAACAGCATCGGGTTCATGCTGCTGGTGCCGCCGCTGCAAACAATGACGTCCAGACCGCCCTTCTCGAGCAGGGCGGCGATCTCCACGCTGTCTTCGTACGTAACGCCGCCGCGCACGCCGTCGCTCATGCTGATCTTGCCCAGCAGCGGAAATCCGTCGCCGACCGCGGCGCGCACCGCCGCGAGAACCTCGAGGCCGTAGCGCATCCGGTTGTCGAGACTGCCGCCGTATTGGTCGGTGCGCCTGTTGGTCCGCGGACTGATGAACTGGCTGATCCCGTATCCGTGGCCGAAATGGATCTCGATCGCGTCGAACCCGACCGACTTCATGAATCGCGCCGCCGCGGCGAAGCTGGCGACGCGATCGGCGATCTGCGCGACCGTCAGCACGCCCGCGAACGGCATTCCGGCGCCGATCCCGAGACTGTTGATGGCGCGCGATGGCCCCAACGGGCGGCGGCCGCGGAACTCGCGATTCTTGGTGAAGTTGCCGCAGTGCCCGAGTTGGCCACTGACGCGCGCCCCGGTGGCCTTGACGCTCGCGATCAGCGCCTCCAACTGCGGCCGGATCCCCTCGTGCATGTGCATCATGTGCTCATGCAGCCGGCCGTCCGCCTCGGCCGCGCAGTACGCCAGCGTCGTCATGCCGACACCGCCCTCGCCGATGCGAACGTGGAGGCGGGTCAGCGGTTCGCCCGGGATACCGCCCGGCGTCTTCCCCTCGAACGTCGCCGCCTTGATCAGTCGGTTGCGGAGGGTGAGCCCATGGATGCGGGCCTCCTCGAAGCAACGCGCGAGCGGGTCGGTCATGACCACCGTACGTAGCGCTCCGACGGCGAACGGGCAATCGAGCCGAACGGCTCGGGTCAACCGCGTTCGAGCAGGAGTATCCACTCGTTGGTGGTCGCCAACCCCACCGGGTGGTGGTGTACGACCTTCAAGCCGCGGCGGCGAGCGTACGGCAGCACGTCCTCGCCGGTGACGTTGCGGAAGTGTTGGTGGCCGGCGCGCGGCGCGCTGTCCGCCGCCGCCACTTGCGCCGCCGTCCGCAGCATCGCGAACGGCGTGGTCTCGACGATCAGGAGTTGCCCGCGCGGCTTCAGCAACGCCGCCATGCGCGCGATCGCCTCGTCGAGGTCGGAGACGTGGTTCAGCGATCGCAGGCAGAGTACCCGGTCGTAGCTTCCCTGAGCGCCGGCGAAGTCCTCGATGCCGCCCTGAAAGAAACGCCCCTCCGGCAGTGCCGCGCGCCAGTCGTCGAGACTCGGCTGGTCGGGATCGAGACCGGTGTACGCCAGCACGCCGGAGCGGACGAGCGGCACGATCTCGTCGCGATAGAGTTGTTCGCCGCAACCGACGTCGAGCACCCGCCCTCGCATGTTTCGCACGTAGTCCGCGATCCACGCCTCTTCGGTTGCGAACGGAGGCTCCTCCACCACTTCGTGACGGCCAGCGCACGCGGACCGATGATCGCACGCTTCGCACACGGGGTCCGGCAACACCCTCCGCATACCTTCCGTGAAGTCGTCGAGCACTCCGACCGCGGCGCGGTCGACAAACACGTGGCTCCACGTCTCCTTGATTCTCGCGATCTCGGCAGCGTCGAAGTCGCCCGTGTCCGTTGCGTAGAGAACCGTCTTCATGTCCTCGACCAACCAGAGTTGGCGGTCGCGGTCTTCGGTTCGCGCCGCGGCGTGCGCCCGACAGTTCACCGCCTCCGCCGCGTACGGGACGATCGATTCGGTGCGAAGGAAGTTGAACGAGTTCGATCGAGGACGCGCCGGCGGGAGCGCGGACGACAGGCGCGCGACATCGCCAAGACAGGTCGCGGCCGGCGCCGTACTGAGGAAGTTCGTCCCGATGTTCGGCACCGTCGTGCACGCCGCGGGCGAATCCGCTTCCGCCAACCCTTCCCACGCCACGAGCGGTCGGCCGAGATCGTCATTCCACCGCGCGAGCGACGCCACCGCGGCGTCGGCGGCGCCAGGTTCGAAGGACGAACCGGCCACCACCACGTGCACCCCCGCCGCCTCGACGTCAGCGGCGATCTGGGCGACGTCGGCGGCGACCGAGTCGCTCGAGCGGCCGCGGGTGTAAAGCGCCACGTCGACATCGCACGAAGCGACCCGGTCGCCCACCCAGGCGCGCACGCCGGCGATCGCCTGCTCGTAGGAGCCCGCGACCGATGTCGCCGCGTCGTGCGACGCGCCGCGACCGAAGAGTTGAACGCGCAGGTACTCCGTACCGGCGCGCTGCAGCTTCTCGCGCACGTGGGGATAGGTGAGAGCGCGCCCCGTCGTGACGAGGCCCGGGACACAACCTACCGAGCGGATCGTCGAGAAGATCCGCAGGAGGTCGGGCCGCAGCATCGGTTCCCCCCCCGTCACGATCACCAGCCGCCCCTCGCGCTCCGGCACCGCGATCAGCCGGCGCTTCAACTCGGCCAGATCGATTCCACTCCGAGCGGTCGACGGATCGATCGGGCAGGTCGGGCACCCGTAAACGCAGGGAGCGCCACTCCATGCGAGCAGCGTCGTGGCCGAAGGTCTCACGGTCGGGACAACGGCGAAGGGCTGCCAAGGAGGAGCATCGGCGCGAGAAATGACATCGTCGCCGCCAGCCTTCGAGGCGCCGGCCGTGCCACGCCCGCGTTACGGCGCCTCGTCACTGGCGGCTTCGGGCGCGAGGACCCATTCGAAGCTGTCTTCGCGCTCGAGGATGCGCGTGGAAAGCACGTCGATCAGACTCGTTGGAGCCGACCCTTCCAGTACCGAAAGCGCGAATTGTCGGGTCTGCACCTCGGACTCGAGTGCCGCGCTGGAGTGCGCCAACTCGACCACCACTTCGCCCAGCTTGCAGGCGTACGACACCTCGACGACGGTGTGCTGCACCCGGCCATCGCGGATCTGGCACCCACCGGGCAGCGACGCGCCCTTGCCGAGCATATCGAGCAGCAGATCCTCCTGGCCCGGCGGAATCGCCGGCGATTCCACGGCGTCGGTGACGTCTTGCGCGAAGGCCGTAAATGGAACCGCCGCGATCAACATCATAGCCAGCGGCAGACGCAGATAACGTGACATTGAAGCCATGGTCGGGACGTTGCCACAACCGGCGCCGTCGAGTCCAGCACTGCTTGCATCCCCTGTTGCCTCATTGAACGGGCATGCCAATTCGACCGCTCAGCGCGGGTTGTTTTCGCGTCACGGGATATTGGAATAGGGGATTCTACTGATGCCTTGGATACGTGATCATCCTTGCTATTTCTTATGATATTTGCGCCGATCATCACCACGGGAGGGGCGCTATGAGCAATGTCACAGTTTCCACCGTCGATGGTTCGACGTACATTGTCGCCTACTCAGTACTCGCCATCTCGGTCTCGCTCATCGTCGTGGCGCTGGCGATGATCACGCGTTCCACCGGTGCGAGGAGCATCCCAGGTCGCATCGAGCTCAGTCAGCCCGTGATCGTCCTCGCCGCCATCGGCGGCGCGTGGGCGATCTTCGCTACCTATCGCGGCTTCGCCTTCTACCACGACGACTTCCACTACCTGATCCGAGCTACCCTCGAGCCGTGGCGGGGCTTCGACGGACAGTTTCGCGTCGTCGGTGTTCGAGCCCCGTTTTGGTTGGCCGTTCAGAGCGGCCACCCCGAACTGGTCTTGATGGCGCTGAACATCCTCGCGGTGCTGGGTGGGGGTTGGGCGTTCGCGACGATGTTGCAGGCCGCCGGCTGGACATCTTCGGAGGCCGTTTTCGCCGCGCTCTTGTTCATATCGTCGCGACCGATCGTTGATCTCGCGGTCTGGGGAGCCGGCTTTCAACAGATCCTCGCCTGGGGACTGGTCTTCGCGATCCTGCACGCGGGGATCAGGGGCGCCTCGGAGAGCAATCAACGAGCGAGACTTGGGTGGACGCTCCTCGCGATAGGACTCGGTGGCATCGCAGCCCTGACCAAGTGGAAGTTCGCTTGGATCGCCGGTCCAGCCGCTTGGCTGTGGATCACATTGAACGCCGGATCTCGTCGGGACTCTGGCGCGCGTTGGTCGGTATTCGCCGGCGTCACCGCGCTGATGTTCCTGGCGATCGTTGCCAACAGTGGCGGCGTCCACGAAGCCAGTACGGCTCGGATCCTCCTCAACGCCCGCGATGCCATCGAATCGATGTTTGGGCCGACTCTCGCAGTCGCCGTGATCCTGGTGGTCGGATACCAGTTGCAGCCGAGCGATCACACGTTCGTTTCATTCGTTCGCGAGCGAGTGGCGCCGCGGCTCGCGGTGGTTCGGAACGCGCTGATCATGCTTCCGGTGTTCGTCGCCCCGTTTTTGTTCAACGGACTTTACTTCGCCTCGTACTACGTCGGTCCGGCGACCGCGTGGTTGGCCGCCGCGGCCGCCCCGGTAATCCTGGCGGTGTCTCCAAAAGCGTCGCGGGGTTGGGTGACGGCTGGGATCCTCATGTTCTTCTGGCTTCCGACGACGCCGCTCCTCGACGCCACCCGCTCGCGCACGATCGGACACGACCTCGCCGTGTGGTTGGAGGATGTGCGCGTCGCGTTGGTCGATCATCCACCAGCGGATGCGGTGGCCATCGAAGCGAGCTGTTCGAGCGAGGCGGCGACGCGCCGTTCCGATGCCAGGCTCCGTCGCTACTTCGAGCTATCGGAGATGGGCGAGGGTATTCGATGGACGACCGGCTGGATCGCGACATCCGTCGCCGTGGGTTCGCCGACGCGAGAGGGGTCGACCATTCAGCTGGCGTACTGCGCCGAGACACACCCACGCATACGCGTACGGCCGGACCAGGGCTGACTTCCAGGCTCGTCATCGGGGTTGCCGGAGCGCTTCCCCCTCTTGGTGCCGACGCTTGCAATTGTGCCGACGCTGGCTCATGAGGTGCTGAAGCATGATCTGGAGAGGTTCGTGGCCAGACGTTCCCAGCATTCACTGGCGCAACGAAAGTCGACCGCGCGGAAGCGAACGACCGCGATCGCACACGCTCATGCTGATCGTCGCGGTGTCGATCGACCTCCTGCTGACATTGGCCGCACCCACCGTGGCGCGCGCGGATGCGGGGCCGCTTGGCGAGCAAGCCATCATCGGTGAGTGGTGGACGGAGGATCGAGATGCCCGTATCCGGTTTTCCAGGGCAGAGACCGGCACCTTCACCGGACGCCTGGTTTGGACCGAGAACCCTCTCAACGACACGAAGAACGACGACCCCGCGCTTCGCGCTCGCCCGCTAGTGGGGATCGATCTGATTTGGAAGCTCCGGTACGAAGACGGCGAGTATGTCGACGGCTTCGTCTACAATCCCGACGACGGCGGCACGTTCCACGTCAAGGTCAAGCCGCTCGACCGCAATTCACTCGAAGTTCGCGGCTATCTCGGATTTTCGATCTTCGGGAAGTCGCAGGTGTGGACCCGCGCGGGCGCCGACCTTCAGACACACCGTTGGAGGAATCCATGAAGTACCTTTGTCTGGCATACGAGGAAGAGCAGAAGTTCAGCGGCATGTCCCAGAGTGAGTGGGACGCCTTGCGAGGCGAGACCCTGGCCTATGTCGAGGTTTTGCGGAAGAGCGGGCACCTCATCGTCACCCATGCGCTGCAGAGCGTGCGCACGGCCGCCACTGTGCGAGTTCGCAACCACGGAGCGTCGGTGATGGACGGGCCTTTCGCCGAGACCAAGGAGCAGCTGGGCGGTTTCTTCCTGATCGAGGCAAGCGACATGGACGAGGCCGTGGCCCTGGCCACGCAGTGGCCGTCGGCGCGCCTCGGCAGCATCGAGGTGCGGCCGATCGAAGAAGAACTGAGGCAGGACCGCCGCTACTGACGCCCCCTCCCGACTTTGCTTCCGCAGCCGAGGTGCTGTTCTCGCTCTCGCGCCAGGTTCTCGGAGAACTGTGCTCTGAAAAGGAGAACGTCATGCGTGGGGTCGAGGTATCGGTGGTCGAGGGCCTCGACCAGGAGATCGTCGCGGCGCTCGGTCGGGGATTGACCGACCACGCTCTACCCGTCACGGGGGTGCCCGGATTCAATCCAGTCGCTGTCGTCGCGCGCGACGGCGGCGGCGGACTGATCGGAGCGGTGTCGGGCACGATCAACTGGAACTGGCTGCACGTCGCCCTGTTCTGGATCGCGGCGGACGCGCGCCGCGGCGGCCTCGGGTCGACGCTGTTGCGCCGCCTCGAGGAAGTAGCGGTGCAGCGCGGCTGCACCAACGCCCACCTCGATACGTTCAGCTACCAGGCCCGGCCATTCTACGAGGGACACGGCTACACGCTTTTCGCGACGCTCGAGGACTATCCCACCGGACATCAGCGATTCTTCCTGCGCAAGAAGCTGTGAGCGCGGGCGAGACGTTTGGACAGATCCGGCCTTTGCTTTACCTTCCTGACGCTCCAAAGTACGGTTCGGCCCACGGCGGATTGCACGTGCGCCAGCGATTGGGAGGCAAATGGAAGGCTTGAACCTGGTATTGACGATTCCGCAGGGCGCGGTCATCGCGACCCGACTCGGATTGGAAGAACTCGCGTGGCATTTGAGCCCCGGCTCCGGGCGCCACTTTCGCGGCCGCTCGATCTTTGTCGACCTGGCGTTGCACGGGAAACAGCCGGCCTTCGAATTCCTCGCCGAAGGCGACTGGCGCGACGCCAAGGGCGACACCGCCTACGCCATCGAGGCGGTCTCGGGCGGCAAGCGCACCAAGACCGCGCTCTCCAATGACGGGATGAATATCGTGCCGGTCGACGCTTGGCGTTCCTGCTCGCTGGTCAAGACCGGCGGCGCGCTCGCCTCTCTCGAGGCCGCCGCCGAGGTGGCCCGTTACTCGACCGACGATTGCGACGAGGACATGTCTCCGGCCGAGGTCGCCGTCGCCATCGGTCAACCCGAACCGACCCGACGCACGCCGCGTCTCTACGCGCTGCTCGCACCTGTCGAGCTCCTGGTGATGACCAATCTGAGCCCGGCGGAGTACGGCTGGTACGCGACGCACCGCCGCGGCAAGCTGCTCCGACAGCTAGCCTTCGCCGAGTTGCGCAGCGACCCGAAGCAGCTAGCCGCACACAGCCAGTTCGACGACGCGCGCAGCGAGTTGAGCACGAATCCGCGCAAGAAGACCAAGAGCATCACCCGCGAAGGCCTGCTCAACGGCGTGTCCTTCCAGGATTGGGTCGGCTACAGCCGCGAGGCCGAGGGCGGACTGTACGTGGGCGATCGCAATCGACTGAACGTGTACCGCTTTCCCGAGAAGTTGCCGACCAAGTGGGAACAGGCGGACTGAGTCCGCACCACGATTCCCCGTTTCCCTCGAGGCGGCTTTGCCCGCCAATTCGAGTCGGTGGGAAGCGCGAAGCCGAAAAGCACGTCATCCCGGCGAAAGCCGGGATCCAGGTGGGGCGGCGGTGGCATAATGCCTGGACCCCGGCTTTCGCCGGGGTGACTAAGTGGGATGGCGATCGAATTGGCGGGCAAAGCCCCTCGAGGCCTGCGCAGTCACCGACGGACGGCCCGGTTCGGTTTGGAAATCGGCTCCGTGCCACTGCGGCTTTGTAGTATGGGTTGGCCGCGATGTTCTCGATTGCGACCACGATCCGCGCCGGCGCCGCGACGGCCCTGATCGGCCTGGCGACCGCGCTCCTGGTTCCGGACTCGCCCGCGGCATCGTCGACCTCGTGGAGCGACCTGATCGCCCCGCTGCGCGTCGGCGAGGTGGTCACGCGCGGCTACGTTCTCTCGCCGCCGCGGCGCGGTGAGGCGCACGATGTCGTATACGTGGCTCGTCGCGAGGCCGACGGCGAGAGCGCCGCGGCTCGAGTCGAGGTGCACATCGTCGACCGCGGCAAGTGGGCGGGGATCGCCGAGACCGCGAGCTTCGGGGTCGCCTGGGAGGTGCCGCGGCCGGGCGCGCTCGTGGTCGCTCCGGCCGAGGACGCCGAGGCGGTTACACAGGCTCTGGTCGCCGCGGTCGGCGCGAACGACACCGGGTTCGCGTCGGTCGACTCGATCCCCCTGACGGGCGAACCCGCGCCACCGTTGATCACGCGCGTGCTCGATCGCATCGACGGGGCCCGCGGCTGGGCGATCGCCAGCGCGGCGATTACCGCACTGCTACTCCTGAACTCCTTGCGCGGCGGCGCGTGGGTCGTTGCCATCGTACTCTTCGTCGTCGGAATCGGACTGCGCGCGCCCGTGATCGACCTGCCGTTCAGCCACGATCAGGACGTACAGCGGATGTTCACGGGCAATTCGACGCTGGCCGAGATCGCCACGGGCGTCGGACTGCAAGACCGCCACCCGCCGCTCTACTTCCTCGTTCTTCACCTCGCCCAGCGATTTGGCCAGTCGGAAGCCATCGGCCGTGCGCCGGCGGTCCTCGCCGGCGCACTCGTCGGTCCGGCTGTTCTCCTCGCCGCGGCGAGCTTGCGCGGCGGTGTCGCGCCGCCGGCCGTTCTGTTGGCGCTGGCCGCCACCATCTCCCCTGTGATGATCGCGCGCTCGCGCGAGGTGAGCGAGATCCCGCTGTACTCAATTTTTCTCATCGGCGCGTCGGCCTCACTGGTCGCGGCGCTGCGGCGACCAACGACGGCGCGACTCGCAGCGGTCGTCGCTTTCCACGCGCTGGCTCTGTTCACCTACTACCTGGCCCCTTTCGTCGTCGTGGCGCACACGCTCGTCCTCGCCTGGAAAGGGGCCGAGCGCCGGCTATGGGCCGCCCTGGCCGGCGGAGTCGTCTGCGGCTCGCCCGCTCTCCTGCTCGCCGCCGCCACACTCATTCGCGATTGGAGCGCACGCGAAACCGCTCGCGCGTTCCCGGCGCTCGCGTGGGGCGAGCACGCGCCCCTGCAAATGGCGGGGCACATGACCCGCATCGGCGTCGAGTCCGTCGGCCTACCGCTCGCGATTCTGATCGCGGCCGCGATTGCCGCCGGCGCGGCGCGGCGCGAACTGCCACCGGTCGTGGCGGGGTTGGGTTTCGCCGCGACCTTCGCGGGCATCGCGCTGCTGTCGCCGTTTGCGCGCGTCCAAGCCTACTACGTGACGACGGCATTGCCGCTCGCTCTCCTGGCGGCATCGGTCTGGCAGGAGCCGTCCACAAGGCGCGCGCGGCTCGCCTACCGCCTCGCTCTGGCGATCGCCGTCGTCTTCGGCACCGCACCGCTACTGCGGACCGTGCGCACGCTCTACCTGCCCAACGCGGACGCGTTCATGCCTCGATTCGCCGAGTACATTCGAACCCGCCCGGAGGAGACCGTCGTGACCGTCGCGCACTACGACAAATCGCTCCTCGCCTACTACCTGGCGCGCTCGAAGAACCGGTCGATCGCCTGGCACACCGTCGACGACCCGGCGGGGCCGCGTATCGAGTCGCTCGTCCTCGTCCACTCCCTCCGCGCCACCTCCGAGGAGGAAGCGGCGCTGCGTTTCGACCAGCTCGTCGCGAGCGACGGCCCGCTGCTCGTCATCGAACGGGACGCGTTCCTGCTGCCGCCCATCGTCGAGCGCCTCAACGCGTGCGAGACGCTCCTCACCGCGCCCACCGCGCGGTTGGTTCGCTGCGAGTCGACCGGCGCCGCGAACTCACTCGCCGGCGCTGGTTGAGTCCGTCATCAGGTAGAGCCCGAACATTCGCAACCCCGTCTCCGGCACGCACAGCTTCTCGCGCAGGTGCCCAACGTACACGCTGCACGACACGAACGGAGCGCCGCGCACGACACGTTCGAGCACGGGAGTCCAGTGGTGTATACGCCGCATCTCCCGACACTGGGCCCGTGTAAACGGATACACTCGCTGCCGCGTACACGGCAGACCGAAGAAGAATGCGCACGCGCCGGGACGGCAGAGCGACGCCCCTCCCTCCAGATAGTCGGTGAGCCGAACCAGTCGGATGTTGGTCGCGGGATCGCCCATTCCCGCCAATGTCATCGAGTACTTATTATGCAGCTCGACCGTCGACTTGGAATCGCGTCGCAACAGCTCGTCATCCGGGACGACGATCGTGTCGACACCGTCCGGCAAGGCGAGCACGGCATCCTTGAAGAACGCGTGCTCTTGCATCTCGAGATGGACCGGAGCGAAGACTTCGCCGAAAAGCAGCGGTTGCACGGTGAGACAGAACAGGACGAACGCCCCGAGCATCCGCAACGATAACGACCCCGCCCCGAGCGCGGAGGTAAGCCCATAGGCGGCGAACGGAATGATCAGAATCAACCAGCTGGCGAACACGCGCGCGGCACCGTGCCCCGATTCCGCCAGGAGGGGGAGCGAAAGCGCCGCTGCCCAAACCGCGAGGGCGCCCAGTCCGCGGCCGATGCCGCCGCCGAGCAGGACGCCGGCGGTCCCGACCGCGAGCAGCGCCGCGCCGACGAACGGGTTCAGGATCACGTGCTCGGTCACCATCTCGACGGCGGCCGCCAGCCGCACCGGATTCTGAAACGACGAGCCAGCGGCCGCTCCCTGCTGCAGGTCAACCGCCAACAACACGCCAGCGACGACCGCGGCGGGCGTCAGCGCCCGCCAGTCGACACGGCGGCCGCGATACACTGCGAACACCGCGGCCGGCAGGAGAAACAAGACGTTCTCGTAGCGGACCTGCGTCAGCAGCACGAGTCCTGACAGACCACCGAGGTAATGCAGGAACCGCACGCGCCGATCGGCTGAATCCTCTTCGGCTGCCGCCAGCAGCGTGTACGACGCCGCGGCGAGAAACACCGAGAAAATGGCGAGTCCGTCCGACGCGGAGAACGAGATGTGCAGCGGCGATACCGCGAACAGCAGAGCCGCGATCGCTGCGAACCACGTCCGGTTCGGGTCCAAAAGGCGACAGAGGACGTACACGAGCGGGATCGTCAGAGTCCCGGCGACGCGATTGAACAAGATCGCGTGTTCGATGTCGCGCGCGCTCAGCTCGTAGAACAGCGAGTAGAACTGCGCCGTCGCGAAGTGTCCTCGGTAACCGAGCAACAACCGGCTGTACGGAATGCCCCCGAAGTCGACCAGGTTCGCGCTGGCAACGAAGAATCGCAACGCGCCCGCCAGGGCCGTCAGTGCCAGCGCCAGCGCGATTCCCCAGGGCTCGACCCGGCGCGCGCGCGCGGTGCGCAGGTGCCAGAGCAACGCGACGACCGCACAGATCGTGAACAGCAGGATGTTCACCCGCACCGACATCAGCCAGAAGGGGAAGTCGTCGTCCCCCATCCCGAAGAGGACGTCCAGCCAGCGGTCGGTGTGCACGCCGGGCACGCTATCGACCACGCACCGGGGTGGCAATCGCCGCACCGCGATCCGCCCGCCTCCGGTCGTAGCGCGCACGGCGGCGGCGTGTCATGAGTGCGCGAATGCGAACGACCTGGGTCGCCCCCGTCGTGCTCGTGCTCGCCCTCGCCGCATGCGCAGGGGCCCGCGCGGATTCCGGCGAGCCGCGGGGCGCTCCCGACGGCGCAGCGATCACCCACGAGTTCGCGAAGGCGCTATTCGATCGAATGGCGCCCCTGCGGCAAAGCGATGGCTGCGTCCTGTCCCGGTTCGACACCAGTCGCTTCCGCATCGTCGCGGGATTGAAGACCGGGTCCGGGGACGATCTCCCGTTCGAGTTCGCTTCCGGATCCCTGTGGAGCGACGGTGGCCGGCGCATCGGCGGTTGGATCCTGGTCGTACCTGATCAACTCGATCGCGAATGCGCCGCGACGATCGCCGCGATCGAGCACATCCTGCGAGAAACGCCGGCGCCGCAGGGGATGGCTTGGGAGGCCGGGCAGCTTACGGTGGTGCAACTCAACCAGTTCCTCCTGGCGGCGTCGTTCGTCCTGCTGGTCTTGGGCACCGTCTACGTGCTGGTCCGCGAGGTTCGCATCCATAGACCTCCAGCCGGCGCGGTCCTGGCACTCGCGGTCCTCTGGCTCAGCGCTCTCGCGATCCGGAGTGCGCTCTCGCCGCGCACGTTTCTCCACGAGTACTACCACATCGCCGAAACCATCACGGCGTATCTCACGGGCAACAACCCGCCGACCTACGGGAACGCCGGTCCGGTCATCTACCGCTTTGTCGGAGTTCTGATCGGCCGGCCGTACGACGTCGACGTCATCTTCCTGACCAACCTGGTGCTCGCGTCGCTCGCGGTGCCGGCGATCGCGTTGCTCGATCTCGCTATCTGCGGGCGCTGGACGAGGGCGATCTGCACCGGAGTCCTACTCTGCGTCCTGCCTCACCACATACGCTTCTCGGCGTCCGAAGTGCTGTTCATTCCGGCCATCACCTTCGCGCTCTGGTCACTCGCGCTCGCCATGCTCTACCTGCGCACGCGATCCACCGTAGACGCGTTGCTGTGCGTCGCGGCCCTGTCCCTCGCGATGCAGACTCGACCCGAGTTGATGTTCTTTCCCGCCGCGCTGCTGGCGCTGGTCGTGCTGGTGGAGCCGCGATCTTGGGCGGTCTCGTTCGAGTGGCGAACGTGGACCGCGTTCGCCGTACTGGCCGTCCTCTTATCGTCGCGTCTCCTGCAGTTGAGCCAGGTTCTCGGCGAGGGGTCGTCGCCCGCGCCGCAGCTGCTCGGGTGGCGTCAGTTCGTCGAGAGCCTCGTCCTTCTCGACCAACGCGTCACGCCCTGGGTGTGCTTGCCGCTGCTCGTCCTGGGGGCCGCGTGGGCCCTGCGGCACAAGCCCGGACTGCTCGTGTGGAGCGCTCTCGTCTACGCCGGCTATACGCTGTTCTCGCTCTCCCTCTTCAGCAATCCGCCTTACAACGTCCGCAGTCAGCTCTTGCCGACGACGTTCCTGATGCTCGTCGCCGGAGGGGTCGCGTCGCTGTGGACCGATCTGTGGGGACGGCGGCGACGCTGGGCTTTCGGCCTCGGCGCGCCGCTGCTCCTGGTGCTCGCGGCGGGAATCGCGCTGCAGGGAAAGGCCTTCATCACCGAGCTGCGCGACCAGCAGCTCGAGTGGGCGTTCCTCCGCGCCAACGTGCCCGCTCTGCCGGCGCAGGGCCGATTGCTGGCGGCCGTCGATATCGGCGGGCGAAACCTCAACGCCTTTCCCGACTACCTCCTGCGCACCAACGACAAGAAGTACGCACCGTTCGACGTCCGCAAGGCCGCGGCCGAGCAGATCGCCTGGCCGGAGGCGGGCGAAGACCTCGTCTACTACCAGGGAATGTACTGCTACTTCGCCTTCGGCAACGAGCCCTCGCCCGATCCGATGACAGCGGCGTGCCGCGCCGTACACGACCGCTACGAAGCGCGGCCGATCGCCGTCGTCGATCTCGACACCACCGGCTACTCGGCGATGCAGTATGCGCACGGCCCGTATCGGATCGGGTTCTACAGGCTGCACGCTCTCCGCGATCGCGCCGTCCACTGAATCGACACTACGGCGCCGCCCCCTCCGGTTCCAACAGGTCTCGCGTGAGGAGGTACCGCGCCAACCGGTCGCCGAGGATGCGGTGTCCTTCGGCGTTGAGGTGGCACGCGTCCATCGCGACGGTCGACGAGTCGACGCCGTCGAGCCACTCGGCGAGGTCGATCAGCTCGAACCCATGCCGCTCAGCGAGTTTACGCAGGGAAAAGAGATCCGAGTTGGGAGTTGGCTTCGCGCGATCCAGCCCCGGTGATGCGAGAACCACCAAGCGGCCCCCGCTTCTCGCCGTGCGGTGAGCGATCTCCTCGAGCGGCGCGGCGACGCGGCTCCAGTCCGACGGCGCCGCCTCGCGACCGCTGGTCACGAGGAAGTACGTCAACAACCGATAGACGCGCGAGTGGAGAAGCAGAAACTCGTTGACCGCGCGCGGCAGCGGCAGTGCCTGTATCAGCTCGCCGTCGCGGTCCATATCGCCGAAGTCGACGACCTGGCCATCGAACACCCGGTACTGCCGCGCATCGTCCTCCCAATAGTGGACGATCACGACGTCCGGGTTCAGCCGCTCCGCGATCTCCTCGTGGGCGGCGTTCTCCTGCATGGTATTGAAACCCGGCGTCGCAAGGTTGAAGAGGCGGACGTCTCGTCCCTGCTCCGCCAAGGCTCGGCGCGCGTGCTCGAAATAGGTTTGCTCCACCGCGAGACCCACGCCGTACATGATCGAGTCGCCGAGGCCGAGGACGACAAAAGCGTCCCCATCGGGCGGCGCGCTCTGCGCCACATCGTCCACCCGCGGTTGAGCGTGATCCCACAGGACGACGCCGTCAACCTCACGGGTAGGCGCTCCGTCGAGGGGATGGACACGACCAAATCCAGGCGGCAGGCCGACCCGTCCGCTCAGGAACTCCGCGAGGCCGATCGCGAGCAAGGACGACAGCAGAACCAGAAGAACGTTTCCCGTGATTCGCCGCATAGCCGGTTGCCTCCGCGGCCTTAGCAGACTTCGGCGCTCGCAACACGAGTCTTGCGTCGCCCCCGACACCTCACGCCGGACGCGCCTCTCCCGCCAGGCGGAGCAGCGCGAGTCGTTCGCGTGCTTCCCACTGCGACGAGGACTCCTGTTGGTGTGGGAGGACCGATCGAACCATCTCGGTTCCCGGTGCGAGCCAGAACGCACAGCTCGACGAGCGGTTGCCCCGCATCAGGGCCAACGCCTGTTCGCAGACCCGCGCCAGCACCTCGGCCGGCGCCGTGCCCGGCCACCACCCTTCCACACCGGCGGCGCGCTGCGCGTCCGCGACCAGCGCCGGGGCCGAATCGTCCAGGTGGGAGAACACCTGGTCGCGTTCAGCCGTCTCGCCGCGCGCGTCCGCGATGAGGACGCGCAGCACCGAGGACGACACCCGACTCGGATGGTTCGCGCAGGCCTCCTGGATTTCGACGGCGGCTTCGTCGAGGCGGCCAAGCCGAAACAACGCCTCGCCGCGGATCGCGGGCAGGGTCGCGCCTCGCCATCCCATGACCTTCACCCCTTCATCGAGAGTCCGTAGCCCCTCTTCCGCGTCGCCCAACAGGATTCGACTCGCCCCCAAGCCGATCCACGCCCAGGTCGTCTGCCGCGCTTCGCCTAGAATGTCTTCAAACTTCTGGCGCGCCACATCGTAATCCCCGGCCCACAGGTCCAATTCGGCACCGTAGCAGCGTGCGATCGGGTGATTGCCGATGCGTTCGAGCTCGGCGGCCACTCGCTGTTTGGCCAGATCGAGCCCCATCCAAATCGCCTTGTGTTGGATTTCCTGAACGCGACGGCGCGGGCTCGCGGGAAGGTACAGCGAGAGCAGTCGTCCGTCCTGTACGGTCGTCGGGAAGGGTGTACGGTTTCCCGCCAGTTTCTCGAGCACCACACCCACAGCGGCGCGCAGTTCACTACCGGCGACATGGCCGTCGCGGACCTCGAGTTCGATCCCGAGCGCCGCGAGCTGCCCCTCCATCAACCCTTCATACGCCGCAGTGTTGGGCCACGGCTCGTCCTCGATCGCCGCCTTGACGAGGACCCAAAGGAGCTTTGCCGCGAAGTAGTCGGGGACCTCGTTCTGAACTCGCGTCAGCTCGCGTCGCGCGCCCTGCAAGTCGCCACGCCGGCGCAGGAGGTCGGCCGTCCACGTTCGCAGCGTCGGCCCGACCTCTCCAGAGCGCCGACTCGAGTCCCGTTGTGCGCGATCGAGATCGCCCGCCGCGATCGATGCCGCGACCATGACGCACAGCGCGAGTTCCAGGTCGGGCGCGCGCTCGAGAGCAGCCGAAGCCTGTGCGTACGCGCGCTCCCAGTCGCCGCGAAAGAGGTCCAGTTGAGCGAGCATGGCGGCGCCCTGGGGCGTGGAGGCGCGGGATTGCGCCTCCGCCTCCACCTCGTCCAACAGTCCGAGTTTCAGCATTTGCTCGACGACGTCGAACCAAATCGTCGGGTCGAGCCGCATGGCGCGCGCCGCGACCTGTCGGCCGATGTCGCGTTCGCCGGCGAAAACCGCCAAATCGAGCTGCCAGCGGCACAATCGCGCATCGGCGGGCGCGGCCTCGAGAACGTAGTGCATCTGCGCGAGAGCTTCTTTGGGTCGCGCGGTCGCCTGATAGTGCTGCGCGGCCACACGCCGGAGCGTGGGATCGTCGCCAGCGCGAAGCAACGCGTCGAGAGCTGCCTCCGCCTCCTGCCCGAAGTGAAGCTTCTTGAGAAATGAGTAGTGCAGCCGCCGCGCGTAGCCGTCGTCGGGGTGCTCGAGCAGGTGCTCGCGCAGCCTTTCGAGGCTCTCTTCGTAGAGGCGCAAAAAGAACAACAGCCGCGAGCCGACATAGACGGCGGTCGGGTCGGCGGCGCCGGCCAGCGAGCGCGCCGCAGCGACGGCCGGGCCGCGCTGCGAGCGATCGAGGAGTGCGAGACATTCCGCGATCTGTCGGCGAACCGACTGCGGCAGGGCTCCCGGTTTCATCCGCGGCCCCGCTCCTGATCGACGAGCGACGGCTCGGTGATCCTGTACGAACTCAAACCAAACACCGGAGAGTCGTATCCAACGGTCTCGGCCAAAACACAAATGGTGTTCGCCGGATGGTCTGATGTCGCGTGCGTGTGGTCACGCCGAACCTTGACCTCGGCGCGCCGCACGGTTACCGAGATCGGCCATGGCATCGATGCCCGTTGATTCAAAGACCCGCCGTTGGCCCGGTTCCGCCCGCGCGACGGTGTGCAACCTCGCGGGAGCGGGCGCGGCGGCACAACTCGCGACACGGACGCACGCCGACGCCGAGGTTCCGGTGATCCCGCCAGGTCAGGAAGACCTGTTGTCCACCATGCTCGGACTGGGATCGACGCTGCCGGCCGACTGTACGTTCGCCGCCGGGGACGTCACGCATTCGGTCGTCGTCGCGACGTACAAGTGCGCCGCCGGAGATGTGGTCCTCGAAATCACACACCCACTGCAAGCCGGCGACAAAGCCGTCGTCACCAAGCAGTTCGCCATCTCACACAAGGGCGGTCCCCCTTCTCCCGAGTTGACGGAAGCCGTGGCGACCCTCGTTCGCACACGAGAAGCCGAGTTCGAGTGGAAGTGGCTGGGGGGTTCGACATCGCCGGCGCATCGCCCATCGTGGGTCTTCGAAGGAGGGCTGATCGCGCTGGCGGCGATCGCACTGCTGGGATGGGCGCTGCGGCGCCGGTCGCGCCGGCAGGCCGGATAGCGACTTTACCGGGTCAGGGCGCCGCGATCGGGCTCACGCAGGCGGCGCCATAGAGTTCCACGTCCGCGATGCGGACGCCGAAACAGGCGTGTCGCACCCCGCACCCGTCGCACGCCGGCAGATACGCGCGGCCGTCCAATTGCTCGGGCACCGGGGCGAGATTCGTGATGCGGCGATCCGCGCCAAACGCACACAGCGGTGGGCCACACGGGCCACTGAGCCCGCTCACCTTCAGCCCGAGATCAAACGCCCGATCGATCACGCGGCGCAAGACCGAACGCAGTCGATCGGGTTCCGGCACGATCTCCGACAACAGCGCGCGGTCGTAGGGGTCGGTCGGTTGCGACAGCATCAACCCAAAGAGCGACGGATCGTCACCGAACGTGTCGTGAACGAAGTCGGGGACTGCCTCGAGATGATCGAGGCCTTCGCGCGTCATGACGCAATTGATGCGCACGGGTACGCGCGCCGCGAGCAGCTCCTTGATTCCCCCGACGGTGCGTTCGAACGTACCGGGCGCGCGCGTGATCCGATCCGAGGTTTCCGCGTCACCGCTGTGCAGGGAGACGAAGCAGTCGCTCAGCCCGGCATCGCGCAGTCGCGCGGCCACCCCCGGCCGCGCGAACTGGATCGCGTTGGTCTCCAGCGTCACCTCCGTGAAGCCGAGGCCGCGAGCATGTCGGATGTACGATTCGAGCCCACTATCCAGGGTGGGCTCGCCGCCGGAGATGATCAGCGCACGCGCGCCGGCGGCGCGCAGGTCTTCGATCCACGTCAGGATCTGCTCGCCGCCGTAGCGTCCCCAGGTCCGATCTTGCCAACAGATCCCGCAATTCTGGTTGCAGTTGAACCCCGTTCGCACGAGTCCCTGTCGGTGCACTCCTGGTACGAGTTGACGGTAGAACGCGAGAGGCACGTCGGCGGGAATCTCCGCGAGGCGCTTCGCGTGTTCGATCGCGATCCTCCACTTCTCGGAGGTGATCGCGACCCTCAACCGCTGCGCCATCGCGGTCAGACGATCGTGAAATCGCCCGATGTCGACATGGATGGGGACGATCTCGACCGTCACGGCCGCGGGACGCGCTGCGCGATCACCGTCGGTCGTCGGCACGGCGCGTCGGATACGCAGCGCCGCCAGAGGATCGCTCTTGCCGATCACGAGATCGATGTACCCGCTCTTGCTGGCGATGGAGAGCAGCGTCAGGTCGAACGACGGTAGGTCGACCGGTAGCGAGGGCGCCTTGACCAGAGCCCGCGCGATCTCGAGCTGCAGGGCGCGGCTTCTCTCCAGCAGATCGCCCGGATCGCGAAAGGCGACGCGCGCCATTGCCTCGCCGGCGCCACGGGCCCGCTCGGCAATGTCCCGGCCGACGGGTCCGCTGCCCGCCTGAGCCCCGGTATCGACGTCACCAGGCATCGTCGTCTCGGCCATCGGCGGACCCTACCGCAGAACACCACCGAGAAGAAGGCAATATGCGCGGGCGCCAGGTCGACGTCGGGTCACGCGTCGTCCTTCGCGCCGGCACGTGGAATCAGCCGTCACTCGAGGCCCGCGGCCCGAAGCCCGGAATCGCCCGATCCGCGGCTCCTTGTTCCCTCCGCAATGATACGTTGATTCCGCCGTGCGGAGAGTTGTACATTGGCCCGGTGAAAGAGGCCAAACTGACGGTTTTCCCGGACTCTCTGGAGTACAGGTTCGCCACCTCCGGGTCCCAGGGGGAAGTCCCGCCAGGCAGACTCGACGACATCCTGGCCGCGGCGCGCGGTATCGACGCGCAGCGGTGCCAGCGATTGGTGATCTCGGGGGGATCCCCGATCAAGCATCCCAACTTCGTCGACATCGCGGTCGAGTGCCGCCGAATGGGCTTTCAAGGCCTCGCCCTGGAGACCGACGCGGCCTCCCTGGCGCGTCGAGGCGTGATCACGCTCCTCAAGCGGCTGGGTTTCAAGGAACTCTTTGTCGTGATGGGCGGCGTGAGCGAAACGGCGCACGACTCAGTCATGAAATCCGCGGGCTCCGCGCGGGATTCCCTCGAGGGCCTGACACGAGCGGTGTGCGACGCCGGTTCGGACGGGCCCCGCGTCTACATGGTCACGCCGTTGTTGCGCAGCAACTTCGAGGATCTCGACAACCTGGCGGACTTCGCCATCAAGTTGGGCGGCCTGCGGGGCTACTTGCTGTCGCTTCCGGAGATCGACCGCGTGCCGCCGGAGCACCGCGATCTTCTCCTGCCGTACCGGACTCAAGCCGAGGTCGCTGCGCGGCTGTTCCGCAAATGCCAGGGGCACAACGTCGAGTACGGTTTCACCAGCAAGCGCGGCATCCTGCCGTGTGCCACCGGCGCCATCCTGGAACACTTCGCCACGGTGTTCTACGACCGCTCCGAATTCTTCAAACACACGCAGCGCAATCGCGATTCGGACGAGCTGCGCCGCATCGGCGCGTGCACCGAGTGCTCCCTTCTGCACAGCTGCAAGGGCGTCGAGGGGGCCTACCTCGATCACTTCGGCGACGCAGAGTTCGCGCCGGTACCGCTCGAGACGTCGATGAACTGGAAGCTGCGGCGAATCAACCGACTCGAGGAGTTCGAGTACCGCAACATTTCGCCGTTCAAGAACGAGTCCCCGGTCAACCCGCGCGGTCTGATCCGCATCAACGGCCACTGCAACATGTCGTGCTCGTTTTGCTTCGTCGACCGCACCGCTCCCGACTTCGAGTTCGAGCAACTCCGCGGCGAGATCGACGCGATGGCGAAGAACGGCACCAAACACCTGGTGCTCTCCGGTGGCGAACCGACCCTGCACCCGCGGCTCGCCGATCTGATTCGCCATGCCAAGGCCCTGCAATCGTTCGAAGTCATCGAGATGCAATCGAACGGGGTCAAATGCGCTGACCTCGAGTATGCGCGCGAGTTGGTCGACGCCGGACTGCAGAAGGTCACCTTCTCCCTGCACAGCGTCGATCCGGAGCACTCCGACGAGATCACGCGCTTGCCCAAAGCGTTCGGCAAGACGATGCACTCGATCCACAACTTTCGTCGCCTCGGCATTCTGACTCAGGTCGCGCACGTGATCACCAAGGCGAACTACAAGGAGTTGCCGGATACCGTGCGCTTCCTACGCAACGAGTTCCCGGCCGAAGGCGGGCACCTCAGCATCTGCCTGGCGATCGCCCAGGGAATCAGCGACCTGGTTTTTCAGTGGGTGATTCCGACGTTCAGCGAGATCAAGCCGTACGTCTCGACCGCGCTCGACCACTGCCTCGAAACCGGAGTCGGGTTTGGCGGGATGATCGGACAGGGCGGCTATCCGCCGTGCATGCTCGGCGGCGACCTGCGCTATTACAACGGCGTTCTCGATCAGGTGTACAAGAGCGGCGACTCCTCCGATCAGTTCTACAAGTCGCCGAAGTGCGTGGAGTGTAGTTTCGATCCGTATTGCCTGGGACCGCGGCGTTCGTACGTCGAGCACTACGGCGATGATGAGATCCAGCCCTTCGTGGCCGAGATCCCGGCGGTTGCACGACGGGCCAGCCCAATCGCCGCCGACACCCCCATCCGTTTGGTGGTTGCGAGCGATGCGCCCCGGGTTGCAATGTCCGGGAGCTCGCATGAGGCCGAATAGCCGCGTGCGCCTCTCCGGCGCCGCGCCGAGGCTGACAGTCCGAGTTTCATGACCACTGGCCCGGGCAGTTCGCCAGCGCGCGGAACGCAGCGCTCGGCTCTCATTCACGGAGGCGGTTCGTGCGGACTTCGCTGCGCGCTGTGCGACTGCGAAGCACCGGCCTCTCCGGGAGTGGACATCGACCGGGCCCTGCGCGGGGGAGGAGCCCGGCTGGTCGTACGCGGCCCGACGGAATGCAGCCTGCAGACAGGAGCGATCGTCGGGCGGGCGCGCGAGGAAGGATTCGCCGACATCGTACTTCGCACCAACGCCGCCTGGTGCGGTACGCCCGAGGCCGCCGCGGCCTTCGCGCGCATCGGCGGCGACGCGGTCCTCGTCCCCTTGTTCTCCCAGCTGCCGGCGGTGCACGACCGGATCGCCGGCGAACCCGGCGCGTTGCGAAGCACCCTCACGGGAATCAGGAACCTGGCGCAGGCCGGGCTCGGCGTCGAAATCGAGGTACCGATTTTGCCGACGCGTCTGCAGGACCTCGAGGGGGTGGTGCGGCTCGCGCAACGCGCGGTGCCCGCGCTGCGCTCGGTGAGGTTCTTCCTCCCCCCCGCTCCGACACACAAAGTACTCGCGCCGCCACCGTGGGATGTCGGCGGTCCGGCGCTCGCAAAGGCACTGTTGCTGTGCCGTGAACTCGGAATCCGCGCCAAGATCAGCGCGGACTCCGGCATCCCGTTGTGCGCGCTTCGCGACTATCCAGACCTCTACGACACCTACGCGCTGAACCCGAAGGCTCGATCGTCGATTCGCGGCGGCTCCATCCTGGGAGAGGTCTGTCGGACTTGCGAAGTGCGACGTCAGTGCCCGGGCCTGATGCCCTCCTACCGCGTAGCCAACGGCGAGGCGGGGATCGTCGCGTACGACCACAAGCCGGGCCTCATGTACGAGCAACGCACGACGCGGAGTCGGGTCTGGACGGACGAACAGCGCGTCGCCGCGTCGAAGGCCGATCTCCTGGTGTTGCGCCCGACCGTCAACTGCAACCAGGACTGCACGTTCTGCAGTGCCAACGAAACGTCGGCCAACGTCTGGACCAGCCATCAAGAGATGCTGCGCGCCATCTCGCGCGGCGCCCGGCGCAACCTCAAGCGGATGTCGTTCTCCGGAGGCGAGCCCACCCTGTCGAAGCACCTCGCCGAGTACGTGCGCAGCGCCTCCCGCCTCGGGGTCGAGGAAATCGAAATCGTCACCAACGCGGTGCTCCTGGCCAACCCGGACAAGGTGCGGGCGCTCGTCGACGCCGGACTCACGAACGCTTTCGTGTCCCTCCACGCGCACGACGAGGCGTTGTCGCTGCAGTCGACGCAGAAGGTCGGCGATTTCGACCGCACCGTGCGCGGGATCAAGAACTTGCTCGACGCCGGCGTCAAGACGGCGCTCAACCACGTGATCACGGCGCGCAACTATCCCTTCCTACGCGAGTACGTCGAGGTCGTCCGTCGCGAGTTCGAAGGCCGCGTGAAGATCTCGTTCGCGTTCGTCACCCCACAGTTCAAGGCACTCGACAACATCGAAGTCATGCCGCGACTGTCGGAGGTGATGCCGCACCTCAAGCGCGCCATGTACCACGCCCTCGAGGTGGGACAGCCCTTCAGCATCGGATCGCGCCAGGGTATTCCGTTCTGCTTCCTCGACGAGTTTCGCGCCTGGTCCGACGGGTGGGTCCTGTCGAACTCGGCGCTGTCCGAAGACGCGCCGCAGAAGTCGCGAGGCGCCGTGTGCGACGAGTGCCGCTTCTCGAATCACTGTACCGGGCTGTGGCGCCCGTACGTCGCCAAGTACGGTTTCGACGAGTTGCGGCCGGTGCCTGGAACCAAACTCGGAGACGAAGAGATCGCAAAGCTCAACGTCGGGTCGATGCCGGAACCGTGGGGCGTTCCGCTTACCTTCGACGACATACCGGAAGTCGTGCGCGAGCGGGCGTTGGAAACCGGCCCGCCGGTGATCGCGACCCCGCCCTCGTCGGCCCACCTTCCGAGTTTCGTCCCGCATCGTACCCGTCCGTTGCGCGTCGCCATGCTGGGCAGCGGGCGCCAGGCGCGGCGCCTGGCGATGGCGGCCCGCGGAGTGCCTGGTTTTTCGATCGACGCGGTCGCATCGCCGCATGCGCCGCAGGCCGATCTGACCGACTTCGACCACTGTCCGGCCTACTCGGACGCGGCCGCGGCCATCGAGGACATCCGCCCGGAGGCGGTCGTCGTCGCCGCGGCGACGGAGGTCCACGAGCTACTCGTGCACCTCGCCATCTCCCACCGAATTCCCGCGCTCGTCGAGAAGCCGCTCGCGAGCACCCTCGCGCAAGCCATGGCCATCCAAGCCGCGGCGGCCGAAAGCGGCGCCACGATCGTGATGGCGCACAACTCGATCCACACGCCCGGCCTCGCCGAAGTCCTGGCCAAGCGCTGCGAGCATCCGGCAGCGAGCTATGTCTTGCGGCGGACGCCGGGTAGCCGCGACACCATGCGGACGTGGAACCGTTCGTTCCTCTACGAGACCGTCTACCACCTCCTCGCGATCACCGGTCGCGCTTGTGGCGGCGGCGTCGCCGAGATCCTCAAGGCGTCGTATCGCGGAGAGGCGCACCCGGAACAGCTGCGCCTGCAGCTCCGGTACGCGGGTGGCGCGGCCGAGATCACGATGGATTTCACCGCCGCGATCGAAGAGGACGTGTGTACGGTCGGCGATGTCTCGAGACCCGCCAGTGAGATCGTCTGGCGGCGTCAAGGTCCGTCGACGACGATCACCGATAGCGGTGGAACACGACCGGTCGAGCGGCGTGGCAACGACGTCCAGTGCATGCTGATCGACTTTCGCGAGGTGGTACTCGGCAATGCGGCTCCCAGCGCGACCGTCGAGGAAGCCATCGACATCATGCGAACCGCGTATGCGATCGTCAGCGCCGTCGAAGCGGCCGGCGCGCCGTTCGAGCGGCCGAACGCGCCCGTGCACGTTGCCTCGGCCGCGCTGCGGCAGCCATTCCAGTAAAGCGTGCGGTTCCCTCGACGGGGACTCTCTACGCGGGGGCGAGTTGCAACTCGATCTCCGTCAGTCGCCGCAGCTCGCCCGTGCCGTAGATCTCCGCGTAGCCTCGGCGCACGCCGTAACAACGGTCCGCCGCCGCGCAGTCGACACACGACTCGCCTTTGACGAACTCGCCCTGTCCGCCATCGGGCGCGAGTGGGATGTGCGAGAAGTGACGTCGCTCTTCGTCGGGCACGAGGCAAAGCGGCAGTCCGCACATCGAGTCGAAGCCCAGCACGTCGATTCCCCTGGCGCGGGCCCGCGCCATGCCTTCGTGTAGCCATGGCGCAACGTCGCTGAAACTCGGAATCAGCTTGGCCGTGCGCGGCACGACATCGGTGTGTGAGCCGACGAACGAAAAGACGATGACGGCGTTCGGCCAGCGCCCGGCCACGAAGTCGACGAAGCGCGGGAAGTCGCGGTGGTTCAATTCACAGAACACAAAGTTGATTCGAAGGTGAACCGGCTGACGCGCGAGCTCGTCGAGACCGAGAATCGTCGAGGCGAACGTACCCGGGGCGCACGTGACGGCGTCGGAGATCTCGGCGGTGGATCCGTGCAGGGAGACCATCGCGCCATCGAGCCCCGATTCGACCAGAGTGGCCGTCAACGTCGCATCGGCAAGACGGATCGCGTTGCTCTGGATCTCGACGCCGCGAGCCCCATGGCTCTTCGCCAACCGGATGTACTCGCTCAGACGCGGGTTCAGCGTCGGTTCGCCGCCGGACAAGATCACCACCGCTTTCTCTCGGCCCGCATCGGCAATCGCCGTTCGCACCGAAGCCTCCGCCGCGGCCGGGAGGTGGGTCGATACGAAGCAGAACTCACAGGATTGATTGCAGTGGAAGTTGATTCGAATCGTGTGCTCGGAGACCAGTTCGCCACTTTCGTTGCGCGAATGGTCGCGGCCGACGAACTCGCGGGCGATCTGTTCCTCGACCGTCGATACGACCGTAAGCCGACGGCGCAACCGGTGCTCGGCGACGGGGCGAACGGTGGGGATCGAACCCGACGCAACCAGATCACGAGGAAAGCCTGGGCAGCGATCGCGGACCAGGCAGGCATCACACGCCGCGACGTGAGCGAAGTCCGGACGCGTCGCGTTGCCGCGGTTCAGCGCGTACAGATGCGCGACACGTTCCGCCCTTTCGAAGATGCACGGGGGAACGTAGGTCGCCGGGTCCAGGCGCAGAGCCAGTCCGACGCGCCGGGCGCTGTCCGCCACGGCGACCACCGCCGCGGCGACCTCGTCCAACGCGGCGCACTCCGTCGCGTCCGGCGCCGTGGTGGGAATCACCAGGACCATGCCGGATACCGGCAACTCCGCGCCGGCGATTTCGCGAGGCAAGGCGGCCACGAGCGCGTGGTTGCGGCGCACCACCGGCGTGGAGATCTCGACGCTCACGCCTGCCGCGGCCAGCGCGCGAATCCCGCGCAGCGCCGCCTCGAAACTTCCCGGATCGCGCGTGATGGCGTCGGCGTCCGCCGCGCCCCACGCCGTCAATGGGACACGCGCGCCGGCGAGCCCCGCCGCCGCCAGGGCCGCCGCTCGAGGCGTGTCGATCAGCGCGGCGTTTGTTTCCAATACGACTCGCGCGCCACCGGCGGACGCACGTCGCACCAGATCGACGACGTCGCTGCGCAGCAACGGCTCGCCGCCCGTCAGTACGATCTCGCTAGCATCGGCGGCGAGCGCCTCGGCAATTCTGCGTCGGACGGCGGGGCGCGCCACGAAGTTGGGGTCCTCGGCCGGACGACGAGCGTTGCAGAACCAGCAGTTCTGGTTGCACGTCTCGTTGGTGACGACTCGTTGCACACGCATGTGGAACCGTTCCCCGGGGCAGCGACGCGCCCCCCCTCAGGAAGCTCCCACTCTCGACCGCACCACCCGAAGCGTCAACCACGATCGGTCGCGCCCGGCATGGAGCTGTCCAAGGGTCGGTGTCATCGCGCCAAGCTACCGCAGATCCGCCTCGTGTAGAAAGCGAGATCTGGCGATTGGTACCACGCCCAGTCGGGCGCCCCGCACCGATCGCCTCGAGTGCCGGCCCGACGGGCTGGCGTATCGAGAGGGCCTTGCTTACGCCAAATGTCCCGGAATGAAGGGGAGCGAGCTGGATAATCCGCCGTCGACGGCGACCGCCTGGCCGTTCAGGTAGCTGCTGTCATCACTGGCGAGGAAGAGGGCGAACTCCGCGATCTCCGCCGGCTGTCCGGCGCGGCGCAGGGGATTCAGTTGCCCGAGCTTGCCCTCCTTGCCGGCGCCGCGCGCCAGGTCGAAGATCGGCTTCGTCATACCCGTTTCGATCAGGCCCGGGCAGATCGCGTTGACGCGGATGCCGCTGCCGGCGAGCTGGGAGGCCGCGGTCTGCACCAGGGAGATGACCCCCGCCTTCGACGCGCTGTACGGGGTCGGTCCCGCGCTGGCGCGCAAACCGGCGACCGACGCGGTGCAGATGATCGAACCCTTCCCCTGCTTCTTCATCGCGATCGCCGCCGCTTTCACAGCGAGGAACACGCCGATGAGGTTCACCTTCAGCACCGGCATCCAATGCTCGACCTCGAGTTCCTCGAAGAAGCGGAACTCACCGCCGATGCCGGCATTGGCGAACATGACGTCGAGCCCGCCGAAGTCCTTCCGCGCCGCCGCGACCAGCGCATCGACGTTGTCCTTCTCCGACGTGTCGAAGACGAAGCTCAACGCCCGCCCACCCGCGCGTTCGACCGCGGCGGCCGTTTCCCGCACGTCCTCCGAAAGGTCGGCGACCACTACCGCGGCCCCTTCCGATCCGAAGCGGATCGCACTCGCTCGCCCGATGCCACTCGCCGCGCCCGTCACGACCGCGACCTTGCCCGCCAATTTGCCCGTCATCTGAAACCTCCCACCCGCATCGAGATCGCTCGACCCGAGGTGTTCGCAATCCTACGACGCGAACGGGTTGCGCAGCAGGATCGTCTCGCGGCGGCGCGCTCCGACCGATACCAGGAAACTCGGCACCCCGGTCAGGTCTTCCAGCGCCTGGACGTAGCGCCGCGCATTCTTCGGCAAATCGTCGAGCGACCGCGCGCGATCGAGCTGCTCGCTCCACCCCGGTAGTTCTTCATAGACCGGCCGCACGCGTTCGACCGCCGCTCGTCCCGCCGGGAAGCTGTCGATGCGCTTGCCGTCGAGTTCGTACGCCGTACAGACGCGAATCTTCTCGAAGCCCGTCAGGACATCGAGTTTGGTGACCGCCAGGCCGTGCAGGCCGTTGAGGCGCGCCGCCTGGCGCACGACCACCGCGTCGAACCACCCGCAGCGGCGCGGCCGGCCGGTGGTGGCGCCGAACTCGCTGCCATCCTTTTGCAGTCGGGCGCCGTCTTCGTCGAGCAACTCCGTCGGGAAGGGACCAGCGCCGACCCGTGTCGTGTACGCTTTGCACATGCCGACAACGGTACCGATGCGATCCGGCGCGACTCCGGCCCCCGTGGAGATGGCGCCGGAGACCGTGTTCGACGAAGTGACGAACGGGTACGTCCCGTGATCGACATCGAGCATCGTCCCCTGGCCACCCTCGAACAACACGCGCCGCCCCGAAGCCAAGGCCTTGTCGAGGAAGACGCTGGAGTCGATGACATGGACGGCCAGCGCATCGCGCACCCGCAGGCAATCGTCGAGCACGTTATCGAAGGGAATCGCCGTGCCGCCGAGCAACTCCGTCAGATAGCGGTTCTTGCGTTCCACCGCGTCGCGCAACATGTCCGGGAACGTCTGCTCGTCGAGCAGATCCGCGAAACGGATCCCGTCGCGAGCCATCTTGTCTTCGTAGGTCGGGCCGATGCCGCGTCCGGTCGTGCCGATCGCCGCGCCACCGCGCATCGTCTCGCGAGCCACGTCGATGGCGCGGTGATACGGCAGGATCAAGTGCGCGCGATCGCTGATTTTCAGTTGGTCATCGTCCGCGAGAAATCCGCGCGCGCGCAACGCATCGCGCTCCTCGATCAAGACCCAGGGGTCGACGACGACGCCGTTGCCGATGACGCAGGGCTTGCCCTGCAGGACACCCGAGGGGATGAGGTGCACGATCGTCGTCTCGTCACCGACCACGAGCGTGTGCCCGGCGTTGTTGCCGCCCTGGAAGCGGACGACGACGTCGGCGTGCTCCGCCAGGATGTCGACCACCTTTCCCTTGCCCTCATCGCCCCATTGGGCGCCGATCACTGCGACGGCGGGCATCGATCAGAGTTCCAGAACGTCCGCCGACACGATCTCGGGCAGATTGCGAAGGCTCTCCAAGACGGATTCGGGTACGGCGTCGTCGACGTGGACGAGTGAAAGCGCCACGCCTCCGACGGCCTCGCGACCGAGCTCCAGTCCGGCGATATTGACGTTGGCCTTGCCCAGCAGCGTGCCGACCGCGCCCACCACGCCTGGAACATCGTGATTGAGCAGCATCAGGATGCGCCCTTCGGGAACAGCCTCGAGGTAGTACTGGTTGACCTTGACCAAACGCACGACCTCGCGGCCGAAGACCGCGCCGGCCACCTCGCTGTCCTTCTCCGCCGTGCTGACCCGAACCTTCACCTGGTTGACGTAGCCACGGGTCTGCGCGGTGCGCGACTCGGTGACCTTGATTCCGCGTTCGCGGGCCAGCTCGCGTGCGTTCACGTAGTTGACCGTGTTTGGCTCGAGCAGGCGATCGAGAAGTCCGAGCAGAACGGCGACGGTGACCGGTTGCGTGTCGACGGTCGCGACCTCGCCGGCGTACTCGACGGCGACCTCGGTAGGCGCGTTTTCGAGCAGCTGCGCCTGCAGCGACCCGAGCTTCTCTCCCAGTTTGAGATAGGGGCGGAGGACCTCGATCTGCTCGGCGCTCACGGAAGGAACGTTGACCGCGTTGGCCGTCACGTCGCGTACGAGGAAGTCGACGATCTGTTCCGCGATGGCCACGGCGACGTTGATCTGCGCCTCCTCCGTGGCCGCGCCCAGGTGGGGCGTACAGATCACGTTGTCCAGAGCCAGGAGCGGACTATCCGCCGGCGGCGGTTCCTTCTCGAACACGTCGAGCGCCGCGCCGGCGAGGTGGCCGGAAACGAGCGCGTCGACGAGGTCCGATTCGTTGACGATGCCGCCGCGCGCGCAATTGATGACGCGCGCTCCCCTCTTCATCTTTCGCAACTCCGGCGCGGCGAGGAAGTCGCGGGTGTCCGGGGTCAACGGGACGTGGAGGGAGACGAAATCCGCTCGTGCCAGAAGATCGTCGAGGGGAACGAGTTCGACACCGAGTTCCTTGGCGCGATCCTCCGAGATGAACGGGTCGTGTGCGAGGACCTTCATCTTGAGGCCCCGCCCTCGCTCGGCGACCAGGCGCCCGATGTTGCCGATACCGATCACGCCCAGGGTCTTGCCGAAGATCTCGGACCCGGTGAATCGGGACTTCTCCCAGTGGCCGGCGCGCATGGAAGCGGTCGCCTGGGGGATCGAACGCGCCAGGGCCAACATCATACTCACGGCGTGCTCGGCCGTGGTCACGTTGTTGCCGCCGGGGGTGTTCATGACCGTGATCCCACGCCGGGTCGCCGCGGCGACGTCGATGTTGTCGACTCCGATCCCCGCACGCCCGATCACGCGCAACCGTTCCGCGGCGCCGATCACCTCCGCGGTCGCATTCGTACCGGAGCGAATGATCAGACCGTCATACGCCGGGATCGCGGCGATGAGATCCGCCGCGCTCAATCCCGGTCGCGAATCATAGGCGAAACCGCCCGCCGCTACCGCGTCGTCGAGGACGCGAAGCCCTTCGGGCGCGAGTTTGTCGCTGACGAGTACTCGATGCACGATCCGCTCCCTACTCAATCCGGCAGCGCCGACATGAGGACTTCTTGAGCCGCGCCGACCCCCCGGCCGAGCTCGACCGGATGTCCGAAATGCCGCAGTGCCATCTCCAGCGCCGCCACGGCGTCGATGGTGTCGAACGCTCCCATGTACCCGATGTGGGCGATGCGCAGGATCTTGCCCTTGAGGTGGTCCTGGCCGCCGGCGAAGGCGACGCCCATCTTGTCGCGCAAGTAGCCGTGCAGCTTGCCGCCATCGACACCTTCGGGCATGAACGCCCCCGTCGCCGCCGGACTGGGGGAGTCCGGCGCCAACAACTTCAGCCCGAGCGCCGTCGCAGCCGCGCGGGTCGCCTGTGCGCATCGGGCGTGTCGCGCGTAGATGCGAGGGTACCCTTCCTCGCGCATCATCGTCAGCGCCTCGTCGAGTCCGAATATCAAGGAGATCGCCGGGGTGTAGGCGGTGCTGTTCTTCGCCTGGCTGGCACGCTCGCGCGCAAGGTCGAAATAGAATCGCGGCTGGCACACCGAGGCGGCGCGCTGCCAGGCCCGGTCGCTCAGCGCGATAAATGCCAGGCCGGGCGGCAGCATCATCGCCTTTTGCGACCCGGTGACGAGGACGTCGATACCCCACTTGTCCATTGGCACGTCGTACACGCCGACGGCCGTGATCCCATCGACGACGAGGAGCACATCGCGGGTCCGGGTCAGCGCCGCGATCTGTTCCACCGGGTGACACGCCGTGGTCGACGTCTCGCTACCTTGGATCAGCACCCCACGAATGTCGGGGTTCTCGCCGAGGACTCGTTCGACGTCGTCCACCTTCACCGCATGTCCCCACTCGACGCGGAGCTCGATGGGGACGAGGCTGTACGTCTGCGCCAGCTTCAGCCAGCGCTCGCCGAATTTGCCGCCGTTCACGACGAGGACCTTGTCGCCCGGAGCGAAGCAATTGACGATCGCGGCTTCCATCGCGCCGGTTCCCGACGCGGACAGAGTCACCACGTCGCTCGCGGTCCCAAACAGTTCGCGAAGGCCTTCCCTCGCGCGACCGAAGAGTTGACCGAACTGCGGCGTCCGGTGATGGATGATGGGACGAGCGATCGCCGCCCGCACACGAGCGGGCACCGGAGTCGGCCCAGGGGCCAATAGCAGCTGCTTGATCACGGCTACCTCACGAAACAGGGCACAAAAAAAGCCTGAACCCCTCCACAACAGAGGCCCAGGCGGACGGCCTTCTGGACGTCAGCACTCCCTCGCGGTTCAATCCGCGTTGCGCCAGTCGTGCAGAGCCTTACCAAATTGTCGAATGATCGCCCGGAAGTATCCGAAGCGCTTGGCAGTGTCAATCAGCAGTCCGTTGAGAGAGTAGGGCAGGAGCGAAAATGAGAGATCTCGGCCCAGATCAAGGCGCCGAGCCGGAGGCAAAGTCGGGACTTTTGTCGAGGATTCGGCAACGCAGAGCTGGGCCGAGAGATCCATTTGCAGCCCGGCCTACTTTCTCGACGGGCTGCCGGCAGTCCTGACGATCGTGGATCGGTCAGCGTCGGATTCCGTTGTGCACCAGGCTCATGAATTCCTCTCGCGTTTCCTGGCTCGTGCGAAACACGCCAAGAACGGCGCTGCTGACGACGATCGAGTTCTGCTTCTCCACCCCGCGCATTCGCATGCATAGGTGTTCCGCCTCGACGACCACGGCCACGCCAGCCGGTTCGAGTTGTTCCATCATGGTCTGAGCCACCTGCTTCGTCAGGCGTTCCTGCACCTGGAGTCGGCGGGCGAACACCTCGACCAATCGGGCGATCTTGGAAATTCCGACAATCCTCCCGGCCGGGATGTATGCCACGTGGGCCTTGCCGAAGAACGGCAACATGTGATGTTCGCACAACGAGAAGAAGTCGATGTCCTTCATCACGATCATCTCTTCGTAGTCTTCCGTGAAGAGAGCACCGCCGATGATTTCGGCCGGATTCTGGTCGTACCCCCGCGTCAGGAACCGCATCGATCGCGCGACTCGCTCCGGGGTCTTGAGCAGGCCTTCGCGACCGGGATCTTCGCCCAGCTCGCCAAGAATCGCGGACACCGCCGCTTCGATTGCGTCACTCATAGCGTTCTCCCCAGCAGTACGATGGAAGTGGTCAGGGCGGAATCGAGATTCCACGCCTGGTTCCATGGCGAAACCAGACTGACGTCGAGCCTACGGGAAGGTGGGCGGCGGGCAACCCCCGACGCACTCGACAACGACATCCACCGCCGGATCGTACCGGGGAGGATCAGCGACTGCGGCGCTCGACCGCCTTGACCTTCTGGTACTTGCGGTAGTCGTACCCAGTGGCCATGGCCATGAGCATCGACTCCATCCCGCCGTCTTTCTCACGCCGGAGAATCAGAAGGCGCTCATAGAAATCCTGGACATCCTTATTGATCTGCTGCCGAGCCTCGGCCGAACTGGCGAAGAAGTCATTCAGTCGGGCGATCGTGTAGCGGAACGCCGAGAAGCGCAGCTCGTTGGGGAAGGCGTCCCATTCGGCCAGAGATAGCGTCCGCAGCGATTCATACCCGGCGATGAGAGCCTCGAACCGCTTCAGATCGTACTGGCCGCCGTCAAAGCAAAGGGAATTGACCACCGTGGCCAGGTCCAGGATGAACTTTCCCCGACCGGCGATCTCGAAACCCAACACGGCGACCACCTTGTCGCCCTTGACGATCAGCTGCGACGGTCGCACGTCGCC